>FLOH01000033.1_pt1:377500-541313 | contig 541313 bp, 449 predicted proteins | sample 756751 | NCBI WGS metagenome assembly FLOH01 (sample SAMEA4026879, study PRJEB14308) | marine metagenome | biome: coastal water; material: water | depth 74 m
TCGAGTAACATCGACTGGAGGCCCGAACCGATATAGGTTGAAAACTGTTCGGATGAGCTGTGGATAGGAGTGAAAGGCTAATCAAACTCGGTGATAGCTGGTTTTCTCCGAAATATATTTAGGTATAGCCTCGTATGATGACTGACGGAGGTAGAGCACTGACAAGACTAGGGGTCCCACCGGATTACCAACTCTTATCAAACTCCGAATACCGTCAAGTTCTAATGCGGGAGTCAGGTAGTGGGAGATAAGTTCCATTGCCAAAAGGGAAAGAACCCAGACCGTCAGCTAAGGTCCCTAAATCTGTGCTCAGTGGAAAAGGATGTGGAATTGTTTAGACAACCAGGAGGTTGGCTTAGAAGCAGCAACCCTTTAAAGATAGCGTAATAGCTCACTGGTCTAATGAATCTGCGCCGAAAATTCAACGGGGCTAAGCACAGTACCGAAGCTACGGATACAAAATTTATTTTGTATGGTAGGAGAACATTGTGGCCGCCTGAGAAGGTACACCGAAAGGAGTGCTGGAGGTTCCACAAGAGCTTATGTTGACACGAGTAGCGAAAAACAAGGTGAGAAACCTTGTCGCCGAAAGCCTCAGGTTTCCTGTAGTCAAGTTAATCTGCTCAGGGTTAGTCGGCCCCTAAGGCGAGGCCGAGAGGCGTAGTCGATGGGAAACAGGTTAATATTCCTGTACCACTGGTATAATGTTACGGTAAGGGGGGACGGAGAAGGTAAGACCATCCGGGCGTTGGTTGTCCCGGTTTAAGCGTGTAGGTGGAGGACTTTGGTAAATCCGGGTCCTTGTTAACACTGAGGCGTGATGACGAGAACTTTTAGTTCATAAAGTGGTTGGTTCCATGCTTCCAGGAAAAGCCTCGTACATAGTTATACTGGTGACCGTACCGTAAACCGACACAGGTAGGCAGGTAGAGAATACCAAGGCGCTTGAGAGAACTTGGGTTAAGGAACTCGGCAAAATAGCACCGTAACTTCGGGAGAAGGTGTGCCCCCATTACGTGAAAGAATTTACTTCAGGAGCGGAAGGGGGTTGCAGTGAAATGGGGGGAGCGACTGTTTACTAAAAACACAGGACTCTGCGAAGTCGAAAGACGATGTATAGGGTCTGACGCCTGCCCGGTGCCGGAAGGTTAAGGGGACTTGTCAGCGCAAGCGAAGCAATGAACCGAAGCCCCGGTAAACGGCGGCCGTAACTATAACGGTCCTAAGGTAGCGAAATTCCTTGTCGGGTAAGTTCCGACCTGCACGAATGGCGTAACGATTTCCCCACTGTCTCAATCCAAGACTCAGCGAAACTGTAGTACCGGTGAAGATGCCGGTTACCCGCAACTAGACAGAAAGACCCCGTGCACCTTTACTATAGCTTGGCATTGTTTTTTGAGATAACATGTGTAGGATAGGTGGGAGACTTTGAAGTGGGCACGCCAGTGTTCATGGAGTCACCCTTGAAATACCACCCTTGTTATCTTAGAAATCTAACCGCGATCCGTTAACCGGATCCGGGACATTGTCTGGTGGGTAGTTTGACTGGGGCGGTCGCCTCCCAAAGAGTAACGGAGGCGCGCGATGGTTCCCTCAGGCTGATTGGAAACCAGCCTTAGAGTGTAAATGCATAAGGGAGCTTGACTGCGAGACTGACAAGTCGAGCAGGTACGAAAGTAGGTATTAGTGATCCGGCGATTCCGCATGGAAGGGTCGTCGCTCAACGGATAAAAGGTACGCCGGGGATAACAGGCTTATCTCCCCCAAGAGTCCATATCGACGGGGAGGTTTGGCACCTCGATGTCGGCTCATCACATCCTGGGGCTGGAGCAGGTCCCAAGGGTATGGCTGTTCGCCATTTAAAGTGGTACGTGAGCTGGGTTTAAAACGTCGTGAGACAGTTTGGTCCTTATCTGTTGCGGGCGCAGGATATTTGAGGAGATCTTTTCCTAGTACGAGAGGACCGGAATGGACGAACCTATGGTGTTCCAGTTGTTCCGCCAGGGGCATTGCTGGGTAGCTAAGTTCGGCAGGGATAACCGCTGAAAGCATCTAAGCGGGAAGCCCACTCCAAGATGAGATATCCCGTGACATTAGTCACCTCAAGGCTCGTTGAAGACTACAACGTCGATAGGTCGGGTGTGGAAGTGCAGTAATGCATGGAGCTAACCGATACTAATCAGCCGTGAGGCTTATCCAATTTTTTCTTGATTGACTGTTGCTCATTACTCTACTGTTCGATTATCGATTCTTACGACAGCTCGTGGAATCAGATGGGTTCGAAGGCCGTGCACCAGCACCCCTTCACCCTCCCCTGACCCCTGACTTGTCCTCTGGTTTTCGGTGGTCATAGCGAAGAGGTCCCACCCGTTCCCATTCCGAACACGGAAGTTAAGCTCTTCAGCGCCGATGGTACTGCACGGGTGACTGTGTGGGAGAGTAGGTCGCCGCCGATTCTTTTTTATAAAAAAACCCCCTGATGGAGTCTTCTCCTTCAGGGGTTTTTTTTTATGCCCTTCCCTTTGCCAGAGGGAGGGGGAAGGCGCAAAGGAAATGGTTCCAAGCCGGACCAAGTAGTCTTGACAGACCAGGCCGCTACGAATATTCTCTTCCTCAGTTTAAAATATTTCTTTTTTTCTGTGATCCTGAATATGAGGTGTCTTGTGACCCAGCAGTCAGCCCCACTCTCTGTCATTATCCTTGCCGCCGGTAAGGGCACGCGCATGAAATCAACTCGGGCCAAGGTCCTGCATGAGGTTTTTTTTGCCCCCATGCTCCACCATGTCCTGGACTCGGTGGCTCCCCTGAAACCTGCCCAGACGTTGGTGGTGGTGGGTCATCAATGGGAAGCGGTGGCAGCCAGCTTGGGAGGTTTCAACGCCCAGACCGTCCTCCAGGAAGAACAACTCGGTACTGGACATGCCGTCCTGTGCTGCCGCACATCACTCATTGACCCGGATGCCACCATCCTGATCCTGTGCGGCGACACCCCGCTTTTGCGCAGCCAGACCCTGGCCGACATGCTCTCCCGCCACCAGGCCAGCGGCGCCCAACTGACCCTGATGACCACCCTCCTTCAGGACCCGAGCAACTATGGCCGGATCCTCAGTGATGCCACAGGCAAGGTGCAGGCCATTGTTGAAGAAAAAGACGCCGATCCGGAGCAGAAGAAAATTCGTGAAATCAATGCGGGTATCTACTGCGCCCAAGGGACCTTTCTCCTGAAGGCCCTGGCTCAGGTGGGCACTGACAATGCACAGGGCGAAGTCTATCTGACCGATATCGTCTCCATTGCCACCCGAGACAAACTTCCGGTTGAACGCTACCTCAATCCTGAGGCCACCGATGTTTTGGGGGTCAACTCCCGGGTTGAGCTGGCCCAGGCACATCGCGAACTGCAGCGACGACGCAATCAGGCGCTCATGCTCCAGGGGGTGACCCTGCAGGACCCGTCAACCACGACCATCGCCCCGGGAATTGCGATCGGTCAGGATACGATCATCGAACCCGGCGTCAGGATCAGCGGGAACTCCCGCATCGGTCAGGCCTGCCATCTCGAGTCCGGCGCCATCCTCCACAACTGCCAACTTGGTGATCAGGTCCGCGTCAGCCCCTATTGCTGCCTGACTGATCAGATTATTGCTGATCAGAGCACGGTACCCTGCCACTTTCACGGCAGTCGTGGCCTCAGGTGAACTTTTGGATAAAAACAGGCTTGGCATTACCCCTTGATCAGATTAAGATAGCCATCTTATTCTCTCATCAATCATCCACTCCAGAGTCACCTGTCACTGCACTCTGCACAAGGGTCTTACGCCATGGAAATCTGTCTCAACGGCGAGCATAAAAACCTGTCCGACGCCCTGACTGTCCAGGAGATGCTGACTGAGCTTCAGATTCCGGCCGAATCCCTGGTGGTTGAACTCAACGGAAAAATTCTCCAGCCGGCTGACTACCCGCTCACTGTCTTCAACCATCAGGACAGACTGGAACTCATTCAATTTGTAGGAGGCGGCTGATATGCTGACCATCGCCGGCAAGACCTTTCACTCACGCCTCTTCCTGGGAACCGGCAAGTTTTCTTCAGCGACTGTCATGAAAGAGGCCATTGCGGCTTCAGGCAGCGAGATGATCACCGTGGCCCTGCGCCGGGTCGACCTGAACAACCCACAGGATGACATCATGGCGGCATTGAACCGGGAGAACCACACCTTCCTGCCCAATACCTCCGGGGCCAGGAATGCGACTGAGGCCATCCGCCTGGCCCATCTGGCCCGGGCTGCCTCCGGCACTAACTGGCTCAAACTGGAGGTGACCCCCGATCCCCGAACCCTGCTGCCGGATCCGGTTGAGACCCTTCTGGCCACAAAAGAGCTGGTCAAAGAGGGCTTTATTGTCCTGCCCTACATGAACGCCGACCCCATTCTGGCCCTCCGCCTTCAGGATGTGGGCGCAGCCGCGGTGATGCCGCTTGGTGCCCCCATTGGTACCAATCAGGGAATCCTCACCGCCTTTCAGGTGGCCATTATTATCGAGCAGGCTCGAGTCCCGGTGGTCATCGATGCCGGAATCGGGGCCCCGTCCCAGGCCGCTCAGGCCATGGAGATGGGGGCCGATGCAGTCCTGGTCAACACCGCCATTGCCATTGCCGGGAATCCTGTGGCCATGGCCCGGGCCTTTGCCCAGGCCGTTGAAGCCGGACGCACGGCCTATGAATCGGGACTGGGCCGCAAGAGCTGTGAGGCCAGCGCCTCATCGCCAACCAGCGGCATTCTTGACCCTGACCTGGGATTTCTCGAGTCATGAGTTTTTCTTTTTCAGATTTCCAGGAGCTCAGCCACGAGATCAGCGCCTGCAATGAGGCGGATGTCCAGCGCGCCCTGAACAGCCCTCACCCCAATCGTCACGACCTGGCTGCCCTGCTCTCCGCTGCCGCCCTGCCCTTTCTGCCCCAGATGGCCGGCCGCAGTCGCGACCTGACCCTGCTGCGCTTCGGCCGGACCACCCAGCTCTACGCGCCGATCTACGTTTCCAATTACTGCACCAACCGCTGCGCCTACTGCGGCTTCTCGGCCGACAACCACATCCCGCGCCGTAAACTGACCCTGGACGAGGCCGAAGCTGAGGCCGATATCCTGCACCGCCGCGGGTTTCAGCACATCCTCCTGGTCTCGGGCGAGGCAGAGGCCGCCGTTGATACCGATTATCTTGCGGCCCTGGCCCTGCGCCTGAGAGATCGTTTTGCGGCCGTCTCCATCGAAGTCCAGCCCCTGGATCAACCAGATTACCAGCGACTGTTCCAGGCCGGAATCACTGCCGTGGCCGTCTACCAGGAGACCTATGATCGCGAGATCTATCGCCAGGTCCATCTTGCCGGACGCAAATGCGATTATGACTACCGACTGGCCACCCCTGAGCGGGCTGCAGCGGCCGGGATGCGCGAAATCGGGGTCGGCGCCCTGTTCGGACTTGCCGACTGGCGCGCAGAAGGTCTGGCTTTGGGGCTGCACCTGGCCTGGCTGCGCAAGCATTACTGGTCCACCAATCTCACGGTCTCCTTTCCCCGTCTCCGCCCGGCCGCCGGCGAGTTTGAGCCCATGGTTCCAATCAGCGAGCGCGACCTGAGCCAGTTGATCTTTGCACTGCGAATCTTTGATCCCGACGTGGGCCTGATCGTCTCCACCCGGGAAGAGGCCCGTTACCGCGACCAGATCCTGGGCCTTGGCCCCACCCGCTATTCGGCCGGCTCCTGCACATCGCCTGGCGGTTACACCCATCCAGACCCTGCTGGCGAACAGTTCAGTGTCGGTGACCACCGCAGTCTGAGTGAGGTCTGTCTGGCCATTCGCAACAAAGGCTTTGACCCGGTCTGCAAGGACTGGGATGCGGAATTCCAACTGGCTCAGTAAGGCAACGACACACTTACCAGTACAGCTGGACCAGAATGGCCCGCCACAACCACCCATGAAAGTTCTTTCCTTCGGCCTGGCCAGTCACGGTCTCCCATGGACTTTTATAGATAAACGGGAGAGTGGAAATAACCTCCCTTTTATGCTAAAAGGGAGTGTCAACAAACAATCACTTTTGCAACGCTGCCAATCCCTACACCACGAGGAACGACCATGAGCGATCTCAAAAAAATGTACACCACCATCCTGGGCGACTCTTTTCCCCTGGACATGACCATCTCCTTTGGTGACCAGAAGCTGGTCTACCGCAAGCGGACCTGGGGCATCAAACAGGAAGACGGCTCCATTGATGAGCGAGGCATTCGCTACGGCGAGAACCCGGATCAGGAGGCCGCCCTCTATGAGCTGGTCAACGGTAACCTGACCCTGGGCAACTGTGCCTTTATTGAACCAGGCAACGGCCTGGTCTCGGCCATCACCGCCGCAGACATGCTCCAGGTGGGTAAACACCCGGGCAAAATCAACCTCACCGATGTGGATAACGGCCTCAATATCATCAAGTACATTGTCGATAAACCGGCCGCCGTGATCCTCAAACACAACAACCCCTGCGGGGCCGCCATCGGCTCCAGCCTGGCCGAGGCCTTCAGCAAGGCCAACCGAACCGACCGCATCGCCGCCTTTGGCGGAGCCGTTATCCTCAGCCAGACCGTGGACAATGAAACGGCGCGGCTCATGGCCGATAACTACCTCGAGGTGGTCTGTGCTCCGGAGTTTGAAGAGGGCAGCCTGGAAATCCTGGCCGCCCGCAAGAACCTGCGCGTGATCAAGATGCAGGCCATCAACCGTTTGGCCGATTTTGAAAAATTCCGCTTTGTCGATTTCAAGAGCCTGATCGATGGCGGCATTATCGCCCAGCAGTCGGCAGTCAACTCCATCCGCTCAATCAGCGACCTCAAACCGGCAAGCGCCACCTGGAAGGGTGAAACATTCACGTGTGATCGTCAACCGACCCAGCGCGAGATCGACGACATGATCTTTGGCTGGGCCGTGGAACACGGAGTCACTTCAAACTCTGTTCTCTACATCAAGGACGGCTGCACCGTGGGTATCGGCACCGGCGAGCAGGACCGGGTGGGGGTGGCCGAGATCGCGGTCCACAAGGCCTATATCAAATACGCTGACATCCTCTGCTTTGATCGTTTCGGAATTCCCTATGCCGATCTGGCCCTGGAGATCACCCAGGGCAAACGGGACAGTGCCGACCAGGAGGCCATCGACGCCCAGACCCAGGCCGACCGGGCCGGACTGCCGGGTTCAGTCATGATCTCAGATGCCTTCTTCCCCTTCCGTGACGGGGCTGATGTGGGCATTGAGCAGGGCGTCACCGCCATCCTCCAGGCCGGTGGTTCCATGCGTGACTTTGATACCATCAAGGCCTGTAACGAGGCCGATCCCCAGGTGGCAATGATGTTCACCGGACAGCGATCATTCAAGCACTGAGCAGCAACAATGTGCTCCTCCTTCGCCTGGCGTCGGGGGAGCACATCCTGGCCTGACCATCCGCGCACCACCTGCAGTCATCTCTCTTCCCGCTCCACCCTTCCCCCGGAAGACACGGCCACCTTCTCATCTTTCTGCTGTATGTCAGGCAACAGATCCTGTATGTCCACCAGTTCCACCCGCTTCTGCAACTCCTTGCCACATCTGCGCAGGGCCGTCACCGTCTCCCGGTATGGATGACCAATGGCCACGGCCCAGCCACGCCTCTCTGCAATCCGGGCCAGATCCCGCAACTGATTACATATGGCCTCAGGCTTGCGAACATGATCAAGGAAGATATCCCGGGCCACCATCCGCACCCCCTGAATCCTGGCCACCTCCGCGGCAACACTGTCGCTGGCGGTCAGGCTGTCGACAAAAAAGAGACCCTGACGGTGCAGAAGAAGCATCAAACGCTCCATCATCATCTCATCGGCCATATACAGGGAACCCATATGATTATTGACCCCCACGGCATAGGGCACTGCCAGCAGATTTTCGAGCAGAAACATCTCCTGCCGGGCCAGACCGTCCTTGACCAGCAAGGCACCGGAACCAGGGTCATAGCGACTGCTGCGCGGCTGCATGGGCTGATGGAGCAGAATCGTCCGATCGTCCTGGTGGGCGGCCTCGACCAGTTCGGCGGTGTAGCGGGCAAAGGGGAGAAACGAAAAGGTCAGGTTCAGGTCCATGGCCAGCAGGTCCTGACCAACCCTCTGATAATATCCCATGTCGTCAATGATAATGGCTGCCCGGGGCAAGCCCTTGGCTCCGAGCGCTGATTTTACAGGAGTCGGCCCCAGGACATCAGAAGCCGGTGCTACCTCTGCCGGAGGCTCATCCAGGACCATCTCAACGCTGACCTTGGCGGCCTGCGCTGAGGGGACATAAAAGAAAAAGAGATAGACGGTCAGGGCCAGAGAGAAGAAAAAGACAAGCAAAAGAGCCAGCCACAAGCCAACCCGGCGTAACAGAGGCCAGGGCAGGCCCTGAGCCCCCCGGGTCCCCTGGGTCTTAGGCCCCCGTTTTCGGACAGCCTTTTTTTTGGAGGTTCGAGCCATGGCACCCAGCGGCTACTTCTGCCGACTCAGGACATAGCCACCCAACAGGGCCAGGGCCTGACGGGCAGTAGCAGCACCCTGGCCATGGGCCTCAGGCAATTCTCCCCAGGCCTCCTGGATCAGGGCTTCAGCCCGTCTGCGGGTCCCTGCAAAGGCACCGGATTGCTCCATGATCGCGGTTGCCTCGCCCACCCCGGCCCGACGGCTCTCCTGATCGTTCAAGAGGCCCAGCAGTCGTTGCCGATCAGCCGGACTGGCCATCTGCAGGGCCAGGATCAGAGGCAGAGACATCTTGCCCTCAACAAAATCATTGCCCACTGCCTTGCCGGTGGCCCGGGAATCACCCTGATAATCCAGCAGATCATCAATGATCTGAAAGGCGGCCCCGAGATTGAGGCCATATCGGTGCAATCCCTGGCACTGGGCCGGATCAGCTCCGGCGGCCAGCCCCCCTATCTCGCAGGCAGCGGCAATCAGATGTGCGGTCTTGCCCTGGATAACGGCAAAATAATTCTCTTCTGAAAGATTCATCTCCAAGGCATTGGCCAGCTGCAGAAACTCGCCATCAATCATTGCCGCCGTGGCGCGACAGAAAACAGTCAGGGCTTTCACCCCTCCCAACTCACCCACCAGGGCCATGGCCCGGGCATGGAGAAAATCACCGGCCAGAATGGCGCCCACCTCACCATAGGCAACATTCACCGCGGCACGGCCACGGCGCAGATCGGCCCGATCAATCACATCATCATGAAACAGGGTCGCCGCATGGAGATATTCAAAGGCCATGGCCAGCCGCTCAATTTCTCCACTCTGACCATTGCAGAGACGCCAGGACATGATTGTCAGGAGCGGCCGAATCCGCTTGCCACCGTTGAACAGACCATAATCAAGAATCTCTCGCAGCAAAGGGGCCAGATCTTCAGCCAACCCTGCCAGATCTGCCCGCATGGCCGCCTCAACCTGCTCCATATCGGGCCGGATCAGAGCCAGGAGCTGCTCCTGACTTGTCCTGCCCCCTGCTGTGTGCTCGTCCATGCTCACTCCTTGTTCATCTCACTTACTGCTGCCGACGCCACCTGATGGTCATCAGCGAAAAATTCCCGCACCCGCGCCAGTTCCCGGACCTGGGGAGCTGGCGGCAGACTGGCCCGGAACAGCCGGCCATAGCCCTTGGAAAACAGCCGGACATCCATGATCGCGATCACCCCACGATCCCGGCTGCTGCGCATCAGTCGGCCAACACCCTGGCGCAGGGTCAGGATGGCCCGCGGCACCTGAAAGTCAAAAAAGGGCTTGCCGCCATCATTCTCCACCGCCGCCATCCGGGCCTTGATCACCGGATCACTGGGGACCTCAAAGGGCAGTTTGTCGATGATCACACAGCTGAGCGATTCTCCCGGCACATCAACCCCCTCCCAGAAACTGGCTACCCCCAGCAGGACCGAATGGCCATCCTCCTGAAAACGCTCGAGCAGGACCCGCCGCGGCGCGCTGCCCTGGACCAGAAGCGGATGATCGAGATGCTCCCCCAGGTATTCGGCCATCAAATCCAGGGCCCGAAAACTGGTGAACAGGAGCAGGGCCCGACCACGGCTGCATTGCAGCAGGTCCAGGGTCCGGGTCTTGAGGGCCTCGTCATAGCCTAGGGCCGCAGGTTCTGGAAACTCACCTTCCGGGACATAAACCAGCGCCCGGTTCGCGTAGTCAAAGGGCGAATGGAAGCACAGGGTCCGGCAGTCAACCCCCAGGCCCAGCCGCTCCTTGATATAGGCAAAATTGCCGCCGGCCGAAAGAGTGGCCGAGGTCATCACACAGCTGTCCACCATCTGATACAGGGCGCTCTCAAGCTCTGCCGCAACCTTGACCGGGGTGGCCTCAAGGCTGATGCTTCGCTCTCGCCGCTCATACCAATAAACATATCGGGCCTGAGCGCCCTGCTCCGGTCCCAGGCCGATCTCAAGCAGATGACCGCACTGCTCCCGGGCCCGTTCACCATAAAAGCCCCAGACCTCACCCTGCATGGCCTGGATATCAAGGAGTTCGGCAAGACGCTCAATCCCCTCTGCCAGACCGCGCAGTTCCTGCTCCCAGGCGGCAATCTGATCCCGGGCCTCGACCAGGGGATAGCGCCCGGGGCGTGAGGGAAACAGGGCCATGAACTGGTGCAGCCGGGGCCTCAGCCCTCTGGCCATGGCCTGGAGCCTGTCACCCCGCTCACCGGGCAGATCGGCCTCGACCTGCCGCTCCACATCTCCAAGCAGATCCAGAAGCTGATAACTGGAAAACCGCCGGCCGAAAAAGGTCGAGGCCACACTTTCCAGATGATGGGCCTCATCAAAGATCACCCCCTGATAGCGGGGCAGGATCTCACCATGCCCCCCGCGACGCAGGGCCAGGTCAGAAAAAAAGAGGTGGTGATTGACCACCAGCAAACGGACTGAACCTGCCCGTTTACGCAGCCGAGCCACGAAACAGGAGGCGGCCTCAGGACAATCACTCCCCAGACATTGATCCGATTGGGCCGAGATTCTGGGCCACAGGGGCGAGCGATCGGCCAGCCAGTCAAGCTCGGCCCGATCGCCGGTCTCCGTGCTCTCCAGCCAGCGACTGATGGCACCGATCTCCCCGTCGGCCAGCAGCGAGAGCTGTTCAGATGAACAGTACTGGTGCCAGCGATAATGGCAAAGATAGTTTTGTCGGCCTTTCATACACAAGACAGGGATCGTCTCTCCCAGGACCTTTTCCAGCAGGGGGATTTCCTTGTTCAGAATCTGATCCTGGAGGGTGATGGTGGCGGTGGAAACCACCAGCCGCTGACCAGAGAGCAGGGCCGGAACCAGATAGGCCAGGGTTTTTCCGACCCCGGTCTCGGCCTCAACCATGAGAATCCGGGCCCGTTCCTCTGAACCCCGGCCACCAGCCGCCATCAGGATCTCATCCACGGCCTCGGCCATACCCAGTTGCCCGGGTCGCGCCTCATAGCCTGGCAGGGCCTGAGCCAGACGGCCATCAGGACCAAAAATTTCTTGCACCGCTCCTCCTAACCAGCACGGCTGGAACAGATTAGCCAAACATGGACCAACCTGACATCCACGCCCCCTGCGTTCACTGTAACCTGTCAATCAAACCATATCCTGCTTCAGGCAAAAAAACAGCAGACGACATTTTTTACCAGTTCATCATACGATTAATCCTTTAATTTTTCAACCAAACCGGTACACTCAAGAAAGATGAACCAAGGATCATTCTGAGCAGACCATGCCCCCACAACCACCCATCTCCCCATCTATCCCGCAACTGGACCAGTTTCTGGACCCAGGCGAGACCGTGCTCGTGGTCGAAGACCTCGTGGACCTCAGCGGCCTCTTTTACAAATTCCTGAGCAACCAGGGCCTGCCCGTGGCCATCGCCGCCAGTCTGACCGAGCTGGATCAGCAACTTCTGAGCCACCAGCCAGCTCTGATCCTTCTCGACCTGGGACTCCCGGACGGCAACGCCCTTGAGGTCCTGAACCGTCTGATCTCCGAACATCCCGAGACCGCCTTCATCATCATCACCGGCAGCGCCGACCTGAACACGGCCCTGACCTGCCTGCGTCTGGGGGCAGATGATTATCTGGTCAAACCTGTGAACATGCAGGACTTTCAGCACGCGGTCCGCTGCTCTCTGGAAAAACGGCGACTGACCGTGGACAACAGGCGCTACCAGCAAAAACTGGAGCGCAGCAACCTTCGGGCCCGCTTTCTCCACCAGCTCAACCTGCAGATGAACAGCGCCTACCTCAACCGCAGTGGACTGGACTCTATCCTCAGGGCCATTCTCACCGGAATCACCTCGGGTCAGGGGCTGGGATTCAACAGGGCCTTCCTGGCCCTGATCACCCCCGACGGCCAACTGTTGAAGGGGCAACTGGCCGTCGGTCCCTCTTCACGGGCCGAGGCAGCCCGGGTCTGGGCCGGAATCCAGGAACAAAACCTGCAGCTTGACGACATTCTCAACCACCCTGAATCATTCAGCATGGACGATGATGCCCGAGTGAACACCATCGTCCATCAGCTCATAATTCCCACCAGCAACAGCGATCACCTGCTGATCAAAACCTGTCAGGAACGAATCAGCCGGCGGGTGACCAATGGCTTATGCAACAATGAACCTGTTCCAGCCGAGCTGATCAATCTCCTGGACCATGACACCTTTCTGGCCGTCTCCCTCTACTCACCGGAACGCTCACTGGGTGTGATCCTGGCCGACAACTTTGTCACGGGCTACCCGATCAGCGACAACGACCTCTTTGCCCTGGAAGTCTTTGCCGGGCAGGCCAGTCTGGCCATTGAACACTGCCACCTGGCCGAGACCATGCGTCACAAGATCCAGGAACTGGAAGAGGTGGGCAACGAACTGGAAAAGAACAAAGATCTGCTGGTTGCGGCCGAACGCTACAGCGCCCTGGGCCAGATGTCGGCCCAGCTGGTCCACACCCTGCGCAACCCGGTCACCACCATCGGTGGAATCTCCCGGATGCTGGCCCGTAAATTTGATGACCCGGAATACACCCGCTTCCTGAAAATGATCACCCAGGAAACGAGCAAAATCGAGGCGACCCTGGAAGACCTCTTTCTCTTTGTGGACAAACAACTGCCCCACAAGGAATATCACACGCTCCAGCCCCTGCTCCGCAAGTGCCTGCTCCTGTTTTACAATCAGATGCAGAAACAGGGGATTACCTATCAACTGAACCTGCAGGAAGCCCCGATCCAGCTCCTCATTGACCAACGCCACATCCAGCAGTTGCTGGTTCATCTCATCCGTAACGGGATTGAAGCCATGTCAGATGGAGGCCAGTTGACCATCGGCTGCAGCGCAGACAACACCACCGCAACCATCACCATCAGTGACACCGGAGCCGGAGTCTTCAAGGGCAATCTGAATAAGATCGGTGACCCCTTTTTCACCACCAAGGTCTATGGGACCGGCATGGGATTGTCGCTGGTGGAGAAAATCGCCACCGAACACCAGGGCACCTTTCGCCTGGAACATGGCTCTGAACGAGGAATGACGGCCGTGGTCACCCTTCCGCTTTCTTCTCCCCTCTGATCCCGGAGACCAGCGCCCCCAGCAGGGACAAGCCTCCAGTCAGACCAAAGGTCAGACGCAGGGCCCGGACAAAATTCTCCACCTGGGCCGGCTGATAGTCTCTGACATCCAGCCCACCAGAATAATAAGCAAAAAATCCACCAAAGAGCAGCCCGGCCAGGGCCGTACCACAAAGCATCCCCAGATTCCTGGCCGTGGCCAGAAGGCCGGACATGATTCCGCCCTGCTCCGGGGCAGCATGGCCCAGAACCGAGGCAGAGTTCGGCGAAAGAAAAAGCGCCTGGCCGCAACCAAGCAGCATCAGGGGCAAGACCACCTGAATGAGGGGGGTTACAGCGGACAGACGGGTCAGCAGAAACAGGGCCAGAGAGCAGACCAGCAGGCCCAGGGTCGCCGGCAGCCGGGCTCCGATCCGGTCATGCAGGGCCCCGCCCAAGGGCGCGATCACAAAGACCGCAGCCGGCACACTCATCATCATAAGCCCCAGGGAGCGGGGGCTGAGTTCCTTGATATGGTGGAGATAAAAGGGGATCAAGATCAGGACCACGAACAGGACGGCAAATGAAATGGCGGCCGCCAGCAGGGCCAGGCCGTAACGGGGAGAGGCAAGAATATCCAGGGGCAGGAGTGGAGAGAGTGCCTGCCGCTGGCGAAGAAGAAAAAGAAAGAGCAACACGGCCGTGGCCACAGCACCCGACACCTGACTGGCCAGAGGCAGGGTCTGGATCATCGTCGACCCGCCGACCAGAAAGAGGACCAGAAAACTCCAGAGGATCAGCCCCGGCCAGTCAAAGGCGGAAACGGGCCGGGCCACAGGGGCGGATGTTTTCATATCGGGCAGGAGAAAGATACTCCCCAGGACAAGACCCGTGCAACTCACCGGCAGGGTGGCCAGAAACATGACCCGCCAGGAAAAATAATGAATCAGGGTGCCGCTGACCAGCGGCCCGCTCATCAGACCGATGGAGGTCGCCACACCGATCAGCCCCAACATCCGACCAAGGGTTGCAACCGGAAAGACCTGACGGATAATGGCCGGACCATTGGCCATCATCATGGCCGCACCCAGGCCCTGAAAAAACCGGAATCCAACCAGTTGCCCCAATGACACAACAAGGGAACAGGCAGCCGAACCCAGAATAAAGACGAACATCCCGGCCAGATAGACCCGGCCCGGACCAAAACGATCACCCAGCCGCCCCCAGAGAAGGAGCGAGGCGGTGATGGTCAGAAGATAGATCAGGACCACCCATTCCACTGCAGCCAGCCTCACCCCAAACTCGGCCATGATCACGGGCAGGGCCACATTGATCATGGAACTGTCCATGGTCGAGAGAAAGACACCGGTGGCCACGAGGATAAAGAGAGGCCAGCGAGAGGAAGGAGACATAGCAGAGAGCAGATCAGAAAGGTTTGAAACGGGAGAATAAAAGGCAAAAAAAAACGGACCCTGCAGAACAGGGCCCGTTTTTTTGCTTAGCCGAGTAAAATTAACTCAACAAATCAGTAGGTGATATCCAGGCTGACAAGAGCAGCAGTAGCATTGCTTGAATTCTCTCTATCAAGGTAACCAGCAGACATCGTAATGGTCGCGCCATCACTGACTGCGTATGCGTAAGAGGCAGAGACTTCAACAAGATGATTAACAGCATCTACATAGACCAGATTTCCGGTCAGGCTGGTCTTCTCACTCATCTTGAAGGTGTTGCTGAACGCACCAAAATAGGTCTCATCCCCTGCAACTGAGTTTAATTTTGCAGCGGCAATGGCAGATGCGCTGTTACCGATCATGAACCAACCGAAGTCTTCCGGATCGGCTGCAAAACCATCCTTGGCCATACCCACCATAACGGTAGGCTTCATGGAACCCATGGCACCATTCCAGCTCACCAACACACCGATCTGATCATCTGAGACGGTGGTTACGTTTTTAAGAGCATTCAAGGAATCAGATGATTTATAACCAATCTCTCCATACAGGGTGCCATCACCAACCTTGGTACTAACATTGAGATCACCCAGGAATCCATCAGTATCATTTACATCGCTATTAACGTAATTGAGCAGAAGAGCAACCTTTGTACCATTGGCCAAGGTGTTCTTGACAAAGTAGGCATAGAGGTTGGCATCATTATCGTCAACCATTGTCGAACCAACAAAATCATTTGCATCATTCTCACTGATCTTGTCCATATAACCGCCCATAACCAATGACTTGGACGCCTTATAGGTGAGCTTTACCCGGTCTTTACGAGCATCCCAGCCAAAGTAGTGAGACCAGCTCGCAACCATATAACCGGCCTCAAGGGTCAAATTAGAGGTCAACGGTACGCCAACCCAGGCGTAATCAACATAGATATTTTCTTTAGAGTTATCCGTTCCAGTTTGTACGCGTGGATCGTTGTCCATACCGAAAGCTCCGTCAATCATTCTGATCCGAGCCTTGGCAAAGGCGCCACCATTGGATTTGGCTTCAACATTGACCCGAACGCGAGAATCATAATGACTCTCGCTATCATCTGAGATATTGATATTATCGGTATAAAACATACGAGCGCGGGCATTTCCACTCAGATCAACTGTGGCAGAGGCCACGGATGCAACACCTGCAACCATCATGAAAGCAGCTGCTGTAACAATTACTTTTTTCATCTCTTCTGTCTCCTTGCTTCGATTGACATTCACTCCCGGCTCTCTCCGGAAGCCATTGGGCTTTCCCCTGCCACAGGCAGACGGAAAATTCAGACAACTAAATACTTGTACACTTATAAGTCAGGGCCGCAAGGAATGTCAAGATTTTTTCACCATCGGTCAAAAAAACTATACCAGAGAGACACCTCTCTTACTTGGCCGGGACTTTCACGGGCTCTGCGACCCGGCCCAAATCAAACAAAATCAGACGACTTTGCCCACCTCCGGCCACAAATGACGCCAGAAGACTTTTCTCTACATTCTGGGCAACATAGATTCGCTGACCGGCAGCCGGGGCCTTGCTCTGCTGCAGATCAACCACCTGGCTGCCGGTGGCATTGGTCCGCCACAGCTCAACCATCTGCCCCTCTCGCCAGCCCAGACTGACCACATGCCCCCCTTCATAATAACGAAAACGCTTCATGTACTTGCTGGCCAGGCGCTGATTACGGGCGGCCAGGATCTCCATGCGGCCGTCACCGTCAAAATCAGCCGCGGCCAGTCGCACCGGGACATAGATGAGATCCCGATCGGCCCTGATATCATCGCCACGGCTCTGATAGGTCACTGGCGGCAGACCAAGAAAACGGGGACTCCCGCTGTAGTCCATGCCTCCGGTCCAAAGCAGCTGCCCGGCAGGACTGTAGACCAGCAGGCGTTCATTGGTGTCCACGGCCACAATCTCGGCCGCCCCGTCACCGCTGACATCAGCCAGAATAAAATCAAAGAGATTGATTCCCGGCGGCAGGGAAAGCTGAGTTCCCCTGTGCAACTGAGAGCCTGAGAGCTGCAGACGATAAATACCGGAAACAAGTAACGTGTCACTGCCTGCCTCCTGTCCCAGAAGGACCGGCCCTTCACCCGAAATGACCATGGGGCGCAGATACCAGGCAAGCCGCGAGGCCTGCACGCCCAAGCGGGAGTCCTGCCAGACCAGGATCAGCGAGGCCGGGGCTTCATCACTTGTGGCGCTGACATAGATCTCGGCCCGGGTGTCTCCATCAATATCGGCCATGGACAGACTGTGCACCCGCAGCCCGTCCGGTAACGACAACTCACTCAACTGGCGAAAGATCCCTGCCCGTTCCTGGAAGATGAGCACACGTCCATGGGAGGCAACCACGATCTCTTCCAGGCCGTCACCATCAAGATCACCCACATCCATGGCCTGAATATCCACAGGCAAGAGATTGCTGCTCCGCATGGCAAGAGATCCCGGGACCACCCCCTCAACCCCTTCCAGCGAGGACTGAACGGCAATGACTCCCTGTTTCATGGCCCGATCAGGATGCGGCGTCTGAAAGACCGGCACCGCCACAGGCTTGCTCTCTTCCTGAGATGAGAGCGGGACACTCCGGCCCGGAGCAAAGACCCGCGCGCTCATATCTGCTGCCAGCTGGTCAATGGCCGCCATCACGCCGGCGCCACCCGCGGCCTGAGCCGTGAATTCCTGGGGCGCTGCAGCAGAAGACAGGGCCAGGACCATGGCCTGAAAATCGAGGCGTTCTCCGGTCTGGGTCAGACTGCCGACCACCAGATAATCGGCCTGATATCGACCGAGCAGGGCGTCAAGACGAAGCGGGATAATCCGGCCCTGGCCATCGAACAATCCAGCTGCCTCTGGGCTCTCCACAGGCTCCACCCCGGCCCGGACAGCCAGGCGAGCGGCGAGCATATTCTTGACCGGATCAGACAAATAGCCATAGTCACCGGCGGCCGCAGCTTCAAAGGGCAGGAACAAGACTCGACCGCCCTCTTTGACAACCGGCTCCTCAGCCAGAACCATTGCCGGCAGGACCAGCCCCCCCAGCAACAGGACAGCAACATATCTCAAGACCACATCTTTCAATCCCATATTTTCTCCCAACTGATCAAAAAAACACTGAACACTTCAGAACACCAAACCGGCCACCAGAGACCGGCCGCTCAAGAATCTTCCCGGGCACCGGCCAGACGCTCGACCAAATACCCGCAGCAAAAACCCCCGCCTGAAGCCCACAGCCATCAAGGTTACTGGTTTTTCTTTTCCACCCACACACTTCATAAAAAAGCAAAGAAACACGGAGAACTTATAGCTCACTTTCCCCGGACAGGCAAGGGTTCTCTCCCAACCGGCGCCGCCACCACAAGTCCTGGCAATATGAAGAGAATAACCCAAAAGAGACCATCACCCGCAGCAACACGCAGACACCTGCAACCACCATTTATCCTCAGACCACCCTTAATTTCCCCTTGACATCCACCCCAAAGAGAAGCATTATGGATGTATAATAATTTGTACTTAAAAGTCCGTACTGCTCCAGAGAACCTCTCTTGACAGTCGGCAACAGCAATCCCCAGACAACACCATGAAACGAAAACTTCTCTCACTCATCGCACTTTCTCTCTTCTGCCTCAGCGCGCCGGCAATGGCCGATCCGCTGACCACCGAGAGCGCCTACACCATCACAGGCTATATCTTTGATGCCGGGAAACAGTTGCAAACCGGTAATGGCCAGGCCGGGCCGCAACTCCTGCCCGGTGCCATGAACAAATTAATGCGAGCTGAAAATGGTGTGAGCACACAGTTCAGCACCGCCGGTCGCACGGTCCAGCCCCGCAGTTTTGCCGTTGGCGCCGCCTTCTCGGCCACCGACAAGCTGACCCTGCTCAGCACCATCGGCATCACCCAGAACAAGGACGAACCCTTCATCTACAACAGTAACTTCGGCTGGGAAATCGACCTGGGCATGGCCTACAAGATCCTCAACAACCTGACCTATGAGGTGCATTTTGGCTTCATGGACACCGGAGAGGTCTTTAAGGACAGCCCCACTCTGACCGAAGTGGAAGAGGTTTCCATCGTCATCAACAAGCTGACCATGAGCTTCTGACCACTCCTGCCTTCAAGCCAACTACCAACCCCCTGCTGATCCGTAATCGGCAGGGGGTTTTTTTATATCCACCCTTTGTTGTTTCTTTCCGCCTGCAGCTTGCCGCCTGCCCCCTGTTATCTGCTCACGGCACCTTGACGGTGAGCATTTCTCCGGTCTTCGGGTCCTTGCAGAGGATCAGGGCCGAGACCGTGCCCTGGGGCAGAGGGGCCTCAAAGGTGGTCCGCAGGGTCAAAATGCCCACCTGGGGCCTGCGAATCAGCCACTTGACCTCACCCTGCGCTGATTTCTTCGGGCTCGGCACGGCCGCCTTCAGGACACTGTCTTTCGGAACCCGCTGGAGGACGATCAGGCTGCCGGGGGCTGGCGCTGCCACCTGAACCTCCAGAACGATCTCGACTCCCTGGTCCGCGAGAAAACGGGCCGTCATCTCACCCTCAGCCCACGCATCGGCAGCCGACAATACCAAGAGCAGCCCCCAGATCCAGACCGGCATCAATTGTCCACGTCTTCCTTTTTCCATCACACCCCTCCTCTCAGGGCAGAATCTCGAATGTCTGCTGCTCCGGCAACCAGCGATACCCACTGCCCAGCCACATCTCTTCAATCCATTCCACATCCAGGCCCAGCACCTCTGCTCCCCCGAAGTCATCATAGACGGCCAGAACTTCCTCGTCACTGATCTGGTGATTACGGTCCTGATCAGCCCAGTGATAGGGCGCAATCTCAATTCGCGCCAGACCCTGAATCGTCCTTTCATGACTTCCATCCCGCCGCAGAAGCACTGATCCACTAAAAGATGCCAAGGCCTGATCCCCGGCGCCCGGTTCACACCGGGCCAGATAAACCACCCGCATCACCTCGCCTTCACGGCCAAGCCACTTGAGCTGGCCGGTACCGGCTTCCAGGGCCCGGGGCTGAGACGCGACCAGGACACACCCGGGAGGCAACTCTTCACGAACCAGCAGGGATGATGAACTGTTCTGATCGGCTGCCACCCTGATCACCACCGGAAAGATCTGCCCGGCCCCGGTATGAGCCGGCATGATCCGCCAGGCTTCGACCTGCAGGGGCGCCAATCCCAAGAGATAGCTCCGGACCAGCCAGAACAGAAGTACCAGCATGATCAATGCGCCCAGCCCGGCCCAGGGCCAGACCCTCTGCCAGAAACCAAGACCTGGGCTTACCGCTGCGGCCTCTGCCTTGACGGGCTGATCAAGAGCTGGCAGATCAGCCGCCGGGCCATTCGCCCCATGGACATCTTCAGGCCCGGGAGCCAGAATCTCACCAGGAGCCACCTCCAGGGCCTTTGCCAGCCTGAGCCAGTTCTCCTTTTTGATGGTCGGTGCCTGGGTTCGCTCCCAGCGGGAGATGGTCTCAGTGGTCACTCCCACGGACGTGGCCAGATAGAGCTGGGTCAATTCCAGCTCTTCACGAAGCCTGCGAATCCGACCGCCACTGATCTGAACCATGGGCTGTCCTGATTTATTTATTTCCTGGTCCGACAAATTCCACCCATATCAACCAAAATCATTAAAACCGTAACCCACTGAAAGAACGACAATCAAGCCATTTCTCCAGCCCGATATCGGGCCGATTTCAAGCGATATCGTCTTTTTTTATCCGACGATTGCCCCTAGTGTAAAGACAAAAGGAGGGGCCCGCACCATGAAGCGCGGGTCTCGACACAACCACCCCAGAGAATGGAGGACGAACATGAAACGTATCATCAGCCTGATCGCAGCCGCACTTTTACTGACCGCCACCGCCACCACCGGCATGGCCGCAACTCTCAAATGCACGGTCACCAGTATTGATCAGGGCACCGTGGTCCTGGACTGCGGCGACAAGGCCACAACCCTGAAAGCCGGTGACACGATCAAGGTCAAGACCGAAAAGGCCAAAGGGGCCATTGAAGGCTGCTAACCAGCAGAACTGGGCCAAAATGGCCAGCCACAACCAACCATGAAGGTTCGTTCCCTCGGCATGACCAGCCATGGTCTCCGATGAACTTTCAATAAACACTGTGCCACCGTCCCGCATTTGTTGGACGACCGGGGATGATTCCTGCACAAGGGGTCATCCCCTTTTTCATGCTGCCCCTTGCAAACAGGCCCCACCCTGCTATACTCTCACAAGAATAACTGACCAGCACAGCACCGCCGTTCCTTTTGTCTTCGGATTGGCCCACAGAGCAAACGGATACCCACGGGCCTCTTTCGCGCACCTGCAGCGCGGATGGGCAGTGATCACTTGAAACAGAGCGGGCCATCTTCCGCCTTGGGCTGGATCGTTACCCAAAAGACTCTACAAACAGTTCCTTCCTTGCTCCCCATTACCAGACGAGCCCATGTCCACACCTGACCATCAGCGCCGCCATCTGTTCCTGGTCCACGCCCCAGATCGCAACCGGGCACGGAAACAGGTGGACCTGTTCATGTCACGCAGCCAGTTGATCCGATATCAGTCAATCCAGATCAATGACCATGAGATCATCAATGCCGACACTCCCGATTTTCCCCAGATGATCGATGAGGCCATCGGGGCCAACCGGGCCTTTGCAGCCACCCTGGTGGACGAACTGGCGGAGAACCACATTCACACCACCCGCGACCTGCTGACCATCGAACAGGGCTACCCCAGCAAACTGCTGCACATCCTCACCCATGTCCTGGACGGCTTCATCGGCCCGGACTCGGCCTTCTACAACCTGATCGAAGATTCACACTGGCTGAGCCCCGACCTGCAACAAACCATTGATACCCATCCCACCAGACACTGGCTGGTCCCGGTATGGCCCGGAACCGTGGAGCACTCCGTCCTCCACCCCTGAAGGGTTCCATCAATTCCTGCTTCAAAATACACAAATGGGTTTCCCAGCCGCAAGCGGACGGGACGCTATCAAGCGCCTTACCCTGCAACCCACAAGCGACGAGATATTAACCAGGGCCTCGCACACCAACAGGTTCAAAGAAAATACGGGCAACAACAACCTGCCTCAAGCCCCTCTGCCCCAGAGTCAGGTCGGGTCAGGGAAAGGTCTGCTCGGCGTATCTGGTTTACCAGGCGAAGCTTAGCCGAGCAGACCTTTCCCTGACCCGACCGGCCACGACAGCAACACCCCCCCTTCACAACCCATCATTCCCCATCCTGCCGACCCTCTTCTCCCATGGCCCGCTGCGTCGCAGTCCGCCACAGGGCCTCAACCCGAGGATTGGCCATATTTTTCTCCAGGGTGCAGAGCCCAATGGAAAAAGGCTCCAGTTTCGGGGCCTGCTCCACGATCTGGATCTGCTCCCGCAAAGGACTTCGCTCCAGAACCAGACGCGGTACGACCCCTACCCCACAGCCAAGACTGACCATGGCAATGATCGCCTCATTGCCGGCCACCCGGGCATAGATATCGGCCTCAAGCCCCTGGCCGGCAAACCAGCGATCAACCCGGTCCCGACTCAGACCCAATTCAGGAAGGATAAGCGGAATTCGATCCCAGGCCCGCTTATCGCGAGTCTCGCCCAACCACGGTGCCGCAGCAACAGAGCAGATAAAGACCAGCGGTGTCTCGGTAATCTTGAGCCACCGGAGACGTCCGGATCGGCGGTCGGGCAGGGCGGCAATGGTGACATCGGCCTCATGGTTATCCAGACGGGTCAGGGCCCGAGCCACATCGCCGGTCTGGAGACTGATATGGACCAGGGGATACTGCAGACGAAAATCACGGAGAATATCCGGGAGGATGGAATAGGCCGCGGTCACTGAGCAATACAACGAGAGATCGCCGCGCAGCCGGGAATCGGCCGCCAGTTCATCCTGAAGCAAAGACCAGCGTTGCAGCACATCCTCGGCATAGCTGCGAAAGACCTCGCCCTCTCGGCTCAACTGGACAGAGCGATTGTCGCGGACAAAAAGGCGCACGCCGACCTCACCCTCCAGGCGCTGAATAGCCCGGCTCAGGGCCGAAGGAGTAATATTGCAGGCCCGGCTGGTCCGGCCGAAATGAAGGCTTGCCGCCAGATGTTGAAAAAGCTCGAGGGTTCTGATCTCCATCACTCACCACACACCATGCTGGTTCTTCAGAAACACTGAAGAACTGAATATGCCAATCCATGCAACACTATATGCCGATCAACTCACTTGACGCAATGAATTTCAGTGCTACAATATGAGATCAGTAACAGGATCGGGAACCAAGGGACGCGGAAAATACTGACATACCATAACGCATCCCGGATTCGGGTAAATCACTATTGGACGAGCCACACTCTGCAATCCAGCACCTATTCACAAGGAGATCATCATGGGCAGTAATTACTTCAACACCTTACCCCTTCGCCTGCAACTGGAAGAACTGGGCCAGTGCCGTTTCATGGACCAATCGGAATTTGATGGCGTCGAGGCCCTCAAAGGCAAGAAGATCGTCATTGTCGGCTGCGGCGCCCAGGGATTAAACCAGGGCCTGAACCTGCGGGACAGCGGCTTGGACGTCTCCTATGCCCTGCGCGCCGAGGCCATTGCCGAGCAGCGTCAATCATGGAAAAACGCCAGCAGCAACTCATTTACGGTCGACACCATTGAGGCGATGATCCCCACGGCCGACCTGGTCATCAACCTGACTCCGGACAAGCAGCACAGCAAGGTCGTCGCCTCAGTCATGCCCCTGATGAAAAAGAACGCCTGCCTCTCTTACTCACACGGTTTCAATATTGTGGAAGAGGGCATGCAGATCCGCGAAGACCTGACCGTCATCATGGTGGCCCCGAAATCACCCGGAACCGAAGTTCGGGAAGAGTACAAGCGGGGCTTCGGCGTCCCGACCCTGATCGCGGTCCATCGCGAGAACGATCCCCGGGGTGAAGGCTGGGATCTGGCCAAGGCCTATGCCTGTGGAACGGGCGGCGACCGGGCCGGTGTCCTTCAGTCCTCTTTCGTGGCCGAGGTCAAGTCCGACCTCATGGGCGAGCAGACCATCCTCTGCGGCATGCTCCAGACCGGCTCCCTGCTCTGCTACAACAAGATGATCGAGAAAGGCATGGACCCCGGCTACACGGTCAAACTGATCCAGTACGGCTGGGAGACCATCACCGAGGCCCTGAAACTGGGCGGGATCACCAACATGATGGACCGCCTTTCCAATCCGGCCAAGATCCTGGCCAATGATCTGGCCGAGCAGCTCACCCAGATCCTCAAACCCCTGTTTGAGAAGCACATGGACGACATCATGTCCGGCCACTTCTCTGCAACCATGATGGAAGACTGGGCAAAGAATGACGCCAATCTCCTCAAGTGGCGGGCAGAGACCGGCGAGACCGGTTTTGAGAAGACCGAGGCTGGTGACATGGCCATCAGCGAGCAGGAGTACTTTGATCACGGCATCCTGATGGTGGCCATGGTCAAGGCCGGGGTTGAACTGGCCTTTGACACTATGGTCTCAGCCGGGATCAAGGAAGAATCAGCCTATTACGAGTCTCTGCATGAGGTGCCGCTGATCGCCAACCTCATCGGCCGCAAAAAGCTCTACGAGATGAACGTGGTCATCTCCGACACGGCCGAGTACGGCTGCTATCTCTTCAACCACGCAGCGTTCCCGCTGCTCCAGGATTTCATGAAGGGGATCGACACCGATGTCATCGGTCGCGGCCTGACTGTCAAGGACAACGGAGTGAGCAACATCGAACTGATCCTGGCCAACGACGATATCCGCTACTCAGGCGTCGAACTGGTGGGAGAAGAACTGCGTGGCCACATGCAGGCCATGAAACCGATCATCTAAACGGCCTTAGGGACGCGGAAAATACTGACATACCATAAAGCATCCCGTTTTCGGGCCATCTTGGGTCGCGCCTCAATCGCAAAAACAACCTGACCATAAAGCAAAAACGCCGGCAGACAGATACCCTCTCTGTCTGCCGGCCAATCTGATGGTCAGGGAACACCACCCAACGAAGTCAGTGGTAGAAGATGCCTGACCAGCGTATCTGGTTTACCAGGCAAAGCTTAGCTGGTCAGGCATCTTCTACCACTGACGGGCCACACGCATCAAAAACCCCCAACCATCCAGGAACCCAATAACGCGTCAAAAAACACCCATAGACGATAAACTGGCCACAAAACCATCAATGCATCTCATCGCCAGGAAATACCACCCAAGGCAGTCAGGTGTAGAAGGTACCTGTCCAGCGTATCTGGTTAACCAGGCGAAGCTTAGCTGGCCAGGTACCTTCTACACCTGACGGGCCACATGCATCAAGCTTCACCAAATCCTCCCCCCCATCAACCTATCCCAAAAAAACACAATGGCAGAACTAACAGACGCCGACCTGGTCAAAACCATTGCTGATTTTCTCGAAATGGGCCATGTGGAAAACATCATCGCCATGTTCCGCCAGGAACCGGATTACTACCGCCTGAGCGGTGACATCCTCCGAGATGAACGCTTTGCTGTACGCATGGGGATGGCCGTGCTTTTTGAAGAGATGCAGACGCTCCGGCCAGATGATATCGAACAGGCCATTCCGTCCCTCATCCCTCTGCTTGGCGAAAACAACCCCTTTCTTCGCGGCGAAGCCGCCAACCTGCTGGGGCTGATCAATACAGACGCGGCCCGAAAACTCCTTCAACCATTGATCAACGACCCGGACCCGCAAGTCGCTGAAATCGCCCGCGACGCTCTCCTGAACGAATCATCCCCCTGACCTGCAACTCACCACGAGTCGATCGCGCCGATCACGGGGAACAACCAACTCCGAACAAAACACAAAGCACCGCTTTTCAGCGACGTTACCACGCTTATTGATAATGAGTCCACAGACGGATCACCTTGACCACCCGCTCCTCTTTCAGCACCTGATAAACCAGACGATGGTGGATATTAATCCGCCGTGAGAAGGCACCGCTCAAATCACCAACGAGTTTCTCATAGGGGGGAGGATTCTGGAAAGGATTTTCTGCCAGAATCACCAGCAGTTTTTCAACCTGTGCCTTCAAACCTGAGCGACTGATCTTTCCCGCGTCCTTCTGGGCCTGCCTGGTATAGACCAGAGACCAACTCACCAATCAAGTTCCTTGGAACACTCTGTCACGGGGGTCTGAAGGCCCTCACGAATAGACTCCCGCATTCCAGGCACAGAAAGAAGAGACAAGGTCTCCTGAATCGCCTGCCAATCCTCTTCCGCTACCAGGATTGCACTTGCCCGCTTCCCCTTAATGGTCACCGGCCGGTGCGCTGCCGTCACCTGATCAACCAGACCATAGAGGTTAGACCGAGCCTCTGTAATTGTCACTGTTGCCATTTCCCCCTCCTTTCATAACCTGCCCAAAGAGTACGTCATCGCGTACGTTTTGGCAAGCAAAAATCTGATCACTGCCCCGGCAGACGACGACAGGGTGTCTGATTGGTGTACTCTTTCCAGATGGGGTCGCTGTACTCCTTATGGCACTCAACGCAAAGTCCCACCCGAAGGATCTTACGCAGTTCCTCGCCGTTAAAGGGTCTGAGATCCGGCCGGGAGGCGTGCTGCAGGGCCTTCCCGTCAATATCGACAAAGGCGTCAAAGGGCACGGTCTGCCCGACCACAGTATCCACGCCCTGGTCCACCCCCTGAAACGACCACTTGCCGTCCCTGACGCTGACCGTGCCCTCACCCAGACCCACGGTCCGGGTGGAGGCATGGCAATCCACACAGTCCCGCCCCTTGGCCTGGGTGGTATGGGGATTGATGGCGGCCATGGTAAAGCGGTTAAAACCACCCTCAACCTTGCCGTCCTTGTCAATCAGGGTCACGATATCCTGGCAGCCCGGAGTGACCACCACCACTTCTTCGGCCCAGAGGGCCAGCATCGGCTTTTCATACCGGATATAGGAGCGGCCCTCTTCCCACATCCCCGCAGTCTCTTTAAGGGTCAGTTTATCCAGATGGTTCTCGGACTCGTCACGCTTGGCATGACAGCCATAGCATTGCGGCACCCAGGTGGAATGGCAGGCCTCACAGCTCACCCGTTTGTGGGCCGGAAAATCACAGACCCCGGCCTTGGGTGGATTGAGTGGATACACCTTGTCATTGACCTTGCCGGTCAGCTGCCATTGCCCGTCTTGCCGGCTGATATTGGTCACCGGTTCCTTCTTGCGGGTCAGGCCGCTGGGACCACCGGCCACATGACACATCTCACAGGAGATCTCCAGTTGTTCCTCGTAATGGCTGTAACTGGTGCCATCGCCCATGATCTCGTTGCGGGTATGACAGTCAATACAGGCCATCTCTTTGGTGTGATGGATATCCGGGGCCAGCTCCAGATAAAAACGGGCTCCGGGTAACTGTTTTGAGGTCACTCCACCCTTTTCAAAAGGCGTCCCGTAGCCTTCACTCTCGAAAACCCCGGTGTAGGAGATACCGATCCGACCCGAGCGGTTATGACAGCGGATGCAATTTTCCTCCTGGACCTTTCTGATCACCAGGGGATGCGGTTTCTTCTCTTCACTGCGAACCGCATCCCCAAATTCGGTCACGCCCTTGCGGGTTGCACCTTGTGGCAGGATATAATGACAGGCCGTACACCCCCCGCCTTTTTCATTAAAAAAATCAGGGGCTCCTGGCAGATCATTCTTCTGTTTCCACAGATGACAGGTGGCGCAGAGTTTCCGGTAATAATCCAGGGCCAGCGAGGTCTCACCGCTTGCAAGCAGCTTTTCCACGGTCAGATCGGTGTGGCGACTCTCGGTCTCCCCCCAGTAATAGAGCAGGGTGCCAAGGATACCCCGGTTGGTGGCCATAAGTGAATTTTTCACCTTTTTCACATCCGTGGGATGACAGCCCTCAACCCCGCAGGTCTTCTCCACCACCCGCAGGTCACCGGGATTCATAACCATCCCGGCATGGGCCAGATCCTTGTCAATGGACAGCGGATCGCCCAGGTGACAGGAGGCACAACCAATGACCTTGGGATCATGGGCCGGATCAAGTTTTTCCTCCCGATGACAGGAAAGACACATATCAATGCGACCACTGGTGGTGATATACACCTGATCCGGCCGCTTAATGAACAGTTCCCGGACCACCAGCGTCAGGACCACCACTGTGATCAGGAGCACGGCCAATTGCCGGATGCGTGGTGAGTCAATCCCTGTTTTCCGTTTCTTTCCAGCCATGGGCGTCTCTCACCTATTCATGATAATTCTGGACATTGGGATAGCGCCGCCCAAAGCCAAAGGCCTTGCTGGTCACTTTGAGTCCCAGAGGCGCCTGCTTCCGCTTGTACTCATTGACCTGAATGCGCCGGACCACGTCCCGAACCACTGCCTCGTCAAACCCCAGTGCCGCGATCGCGGCCACCCCCAGCCCCTGCTCCAGATAGAGTTCGAGAATGCGATCAAGGATCTCATAGGGCGGCAGGTCATCCTGATCACACTGACCGGGCTTGAGCTCGGCTGTGGGAGGCCGGGTAATGGTCCGCTCCGGGATCAGCTCCTGCTTGCGGTTCACATAGCGGGCCAGCTCATAGACCAGTTGCTTGGGCACATCGGCAATGACTCCCAGGCCGCCGCTCATATCTCCATAGAGCGTACAATAGCCCACGGCCAGCTCACTCTTGTTGCCGGTGGAGAGCAGCAGATGACCAAACTTGTTGGACAGGGCCATGAGCAGATTGCCGCGGATTCTGGCCTGGAGATTCTGCTCGGTCAGATCCTCGGGCCGATCCGCAAAGAGCGGGGCCAGGCTTGCGCGAAAGGCCGTGAACAGCGGGGCAATCGGGATGACCTCGAAGGAACAGCCCAGATTTGTCGCCAGGGCCCGGGCATCAGCCAGGGACTCGTCCGAACTGTAGGGCGAAGGCAGGGCCACCCCCAGGACGTTCTCCGGCCCCAGGGCCGCAACAGCCAGGGCAGCGGTCAGGGCCGAGTCGATTCCACCGGAGAGCCCCAGTACCACCGAACGAAAACCGCATTTGCGCACATAATCAGCCAGCCCCATGACCAGTCCATCATGGACCGCGGCCAGCTCGTCCTCCTCGACGGGGGAGCGGATCTCACCCTGCCAGGTCTCACTGTCCACCACCAGCAGGTCTTCGGCAAACTCCAGGGCCTTGGCCGTGATCCGCCCCTGCCGGTCCATGACCAGACTGCGCCCGCCAAAGAGCAGGGAATCCTGGCCACCCACCTGATTAACAAAGAGCAGCGGCACCTGATGGCTGGCGCAGATCCCCCGGAACAAGCCCAGACGGACCCGCTCTTTGTCCCGCTGAAAGGGCGAGGCCGAAAGGTTGAGCACCACGTCGATCCGCTGACCCCGTTTCTCAGCCAGATCAAAGAGATCACGGACCGGATCGATGCCGTAATGTCCGATCTCGGCCTGCCAGATATCCTCGCAGATCGTCACGGCCAGGGTCAGACCACCCAGCTGCAGGAGCTGGGACGCAGGGCCAGGCTCAAAATAACGCCGTTCATCAAAGACATCATAGCTGGGCAGCAGCTGTTTGCGAACCCGGTACTGAATGGCTCCATCCCTGAGCAGAAGAGCCGCATTATAGAGCCTCCGGCCTCGAGCCGCAGGGCGCTGTTCAACGCAGCCCAGCAGAACCGCAAGCCCCGGGGGCAGATCTCCGGCCAGACGCTGCAGGGCCAGATCATGATCGGCCAGAAAAGAGTCCCGATCAAGCAGGTCCTGGGGCGGGTAACCGGAAAGGGCCAGTTCCGGAAAGATGGCCAACTCACAGCCCAGTTCAGCGGCCTCCCGGGCCCGGGCGAGGATCTTGCCACTGTTGACCGCAAAATCACCAATCACCGGGTTCATCTGAATCAGGGCTATCTGCACCAGACACTCCTTTCCTGCAACCAACAATCACGCCGCCAGACCCTGTGGGTCCTGCAGCAACCAGACAGACACATTTTTCAGCCGACACCCGGCATCCCACAGCCTACATTCCACAACTCACAGCCGATACAAAGGGCAGACCACATCCCCCCGCAGGTCAGCTTGAAAAACCCGCAGGACACTCTCTGCCAGCCATTCTTTTAGCCCATGGCCCAGGACAATTCAATCGCTTTATGGACAGGAACGGGCTGGTAAAGAGTCCAACACCCGGGAAGAGGCAGGAAGAACGACCAACGCGGACAATCAGGAGGTAGGCAGGAGTGAGCGGAACCGATGGAGGTTAAAACCGATGATCAGGGCGATCACATAGGTCACGAGAAAGACAAAGGTCACCGAAAGACCCTCTACGCCCATGGAATTGGCAGGTGCCGGCAGGACAAAGGGGACACCGTAATGGGTCGTCAGCCACTCCTCGGACAAAGAACGGTTGAGCCAGGCCAGGGTCAGAAACAGGGGCAGGAGGTAAATCGAGACATAGCGGGCATAATGCTGGGCCAGATAGATGTTGAAATCATGGTTCAACTCCTCGTCAGTACAGCGGTAGAGGGCCTCCCGGCTGTGCTTCTCCGTGATCATCTGCAACTCCATCTGCTGCTCACGTTTGGCAACAAAGGAGACCCTGAAGGCTGCAATCCGCTCCTCAACCTTGAACAATCGCCGCAGCCAGAAGGCAAACAGCACGGTCAATACTGATACCAGCACCACCTGCAGCCATTCTGGCACCCCGAGACGCCCCAGAGGCAGGAGAAAGAGCAGATCCATGGTCCTGGCCGTCAGGGAGAAAAGTGGCCCGATCAGATCATAATACAGCCAGTCAAGAACACTGTTGAAGACTTCCATTATTCCTCATGCCCGATTCAGATACGCCACACAGGTCCAGAAACCCGGGACAAGCCCAGGAAACAACCCGAAAAAATCATTCTTTTGTCACAGCATCTAGTACCGCGTAAAGCTTAAACTGTCGCATCTTACTTGTTATTTGACGAGCCAACTGCGTTACGGCTTCTGTTACATAGCGCTGCTATGCGCCGCCAGCCGTGCCTTGTTGTCCCGCCAAATCCCTTCGTAATCTTGCGTCACTTTAGGATTTACGAGGTACCAGGGCCTGACGGATGGTACAGGCCAGTTCGCTGAGCCGCAGGGGCTTAAACAGGACCTGCGCCCTCAACTCCGCCGCCTCATCTTCAGACAGGCCACCGCTCATACCCGTATAGATGATAACCGGTATATCCTGCCGGAGCAAGCGTACAGAACGGACCAGATCCATCCCGGAAAGCTCCGGCATATCCATATCAGTGATCAGCAGATCATATTTTTCGGGCTGCTTCGAAAAGGCCTGCAGGGCCTGGGAAGAGCTGACGCAACTGTCAACCTGATAGCCGAGTTCACGCAGGATTCGGCCCAGCACCGCCCCCAGATTCGCCTGGTCGTCAACCACCAGAACCGACTCGCTGCCCCTGGGAATCTGACCGGCCAGGGTTTCGGTTTCAGGAATAAACTGCGCGCCCAGATGAACCGGGAAATAGACCTTGAACAGCGCACCACCGGTGGGAACATTCATGGCACTGATCGCCCCACCCATGGATTGAACAATGCCATGGACCACCGACAGACCAAGCCCAGTGCCTTCAGTCTTGGCCTTGGTGGTAAAATAGGGTTCAAAGATCCGGGCCAGAATGGATTCCTCGATTCCAGACCCGCTGTCCCTGACCGAGAGGCAGACATATTGGCCCACAGGCAGATCCAGTTCCACTATCTGGCCCTCGTGACTGACCTCGAGGGGCTGCAGCAGAACCTCCAGTCGCCCACCACGCTCCTGCATGGCCTGACAGCCATTGGTGCACAGATTCATCACCACCTGATGGATCTGTGAGGGATCACCAACAATCAACCCACAGGTCTCGTCAATTTCCTGATGCAGACTCACTGAGGCGGGTTTAACCGTCTGAATAAACTTCAAGACCTCTTTGACAATGGCCTGGATATAGAGGGGCTCATGGGCCTGCTCCCTGGTCCGGCTGAAGGTCAGGATCTGGCGAACCAGGTCCTTGGCCCGCTGCGTTGCCCGCAGGATCTCCTCCACGTCCGCCAGCACAGACCCCTTGCCCTCACGCTCCAGGGCCAGTTTGGCCAGATCACCATAGCCCATGACCACCGTCAAAATATTGTTAAAATCATGGGCAATTCCCCCGGCCAGGATACCGATGGCCTCCATCTTCTGGGCCTGGGACAACTGTCGCTCAAGGCGCCTGGTCTCGCTGATATCCTTGGCACAATGGACGATGGCCGTCACCTGCCCCGCACGATCAAGGATCGGGACGGCCGACACATCAAAAATCTTGCCCAGATTCTGATGTTCAATGATTGCCCGATGGTTTTCCTCTCCGGCATGGATCAGGAGTTCCGGGCATCCCTCGCAGGGAAAGAGGGTACCGCGGAAGACCTCATAACATTTTTTACCGATCAACTCTTCCGAAGTGGCACCAAGGAGCTCACAGGCCGCACTGTTCACCTTGATGATCTGCATCTGCGCGTCCTGGACCGTGATGATATCAGTGATGGCATCAAAGGTCTTTTCCAGTTCCTCCTGAGCCACCCGGGCCTGCTCGGCCTGATTCCGCTGCTCAATGAGGGCCGCCCGCAGACTCTGGTTCTGGCCTGACAGACACCTCAGGACAATCAACAAAGAGACCAGACCGGTCAGCCAGAACAGGGACATAATCAAGGCAATCAGGCGAATATGGCGGCCAAAGATCTCCTGATAAGGGGCCATGGGCACCTGCAAACTCATCCCCCCCAAAAGATCACCCTCCTGCAGACCGGTCCCTGGACGATTACGGACACAGGTGGGTGTGGCATAGGCCGGACGCATATAGCGCAGGACCGACTCACCAGCGACAACCGTCACTTCCCCGACCTCCAGCGCCCCGGCCGCCAGGGCCTGCAAGGTCCGCTCTTCCCAGGAATCAGGGATGTCTTCCGTACCCAGGGGGATAAAGGTCTTGATCGCGGCCTGGAATGAAAAGCTTTCAGCGTCTGCTGCGGTGATCAGATTCAGAAATCGTTTCGGGGTCACCATGGTCAGCATCGTGCCATCGGGTTTGACAATATCCCGGTCCGGACGGACAAGATTCTCCTCCGGACCAATCTTGTCCATCGCCATATAGACCGCACCCTGTCGAACCAGGAAATCTCGATACAACAGGTCCTTGCCGGCACTGGTGCGAGCCGTTGCCATGGCCATTTCGACAATACTCTCCTGCTCGTAATACCAGGCCATGGCAAAGAGCACTCCGAGGATTATGGTAAAACCAAGCCCCAGAGAAATAAATAATTTTGTCAGCCGCGTTTCTAACATCATTACTCCCCGCATGAAACGATGTTGTAGGGTTTTCCCCACATAGGCAAAAGATTTTCACCTACATCTTCACGAAGTATTGCGGAAACACAACAAAAGGTCAACAAGTTATTCGAATCGTCCCCTCCCGAAAAGGCCAAGGGCAGCAGGCACCCCAGACCATTCAACAAGGGAAAAAAGAACACGAGGGGAATCAACCGGACAAAACAGCAGATCTGTCTGGTCGACCCCCCTCATCTGGAACAGTGCCTGCAGCCGGGAAGATCTGCAATCACACCTCGGTCATGATGACAAACTTGAGGGCCAGGGTGGTGCACTTGGTGACACAGGCCGGCTTCAAACCTGCATCAACCCGGTCCATGCAGTAATCGCACTTGACCGCCTTATTGGTCTCAGGGTTGTGCTGAGGCACGCCCCAGGGGCAGGCCCCGGCACAGGCCATACAGCCGATACATTTTTCCTGGTCCACATAAACAATCCCGTCTCCGCGTTTGATCATGGCCCCGGTGGGGCAGATCGGCACGCAGAAGGGGTCCTCACAGTGATAACAGGAGCGGAACGAGAACTCGGTCCTGGGAACTCCTTTGAGCATCACCACCGGCTGATGATCGATCTCGCACAGGATCGGTCCGGGAGGCAGATTTTTGTTGGTCTTACAATGCACCTCGCAGCCGTGGCAGCCGATGCATCGTCTTGTATTGAGGTGGATTCTGTATTTGTTCATAACTCAACCCTCCTCTTGGGATTCCTGCTGCTGCGCCGCACCGTGACAAAAACCTCACAGAGATTGATGGCTCCACCGACCTGGTCCCAGTTGTCCAGCAGGCCGATCATCAGCTTCTGATCACTGAATCCGGCATGATAGGCCTTGGTCTGCAAAGGTACCTGCCGACCGAAACCATGCACGGTATAGACACATTCAGGATGGATAAAGTCTGTGACATGGGCCTGACCGGTCTCAGTGACCCCGTTGGAGGCAATCACATCCACCAGGTCACCCTCGTTGACATTCATCCGTGCCGCCACTTTGGTATTGATCCAGAGACTGTTTTCCGGCATCAGCTCATGGAGCAGGGGGTTGTTGATGGTGTGTCCATGGGTATGGACCGCTGAACGACCATAGACCAGACGGAACTGACCCTTGGCCGGTTTATCCGGACTCACATAGGGTTTAAGTGATTCAAACCCGGCCTTGGTCAACTTCTCACTGATGATCTCGATCTTGCCGGACGGGGTCTTGAACTGACCGTCCAGTTTCTCGGGATCATACATCACCGGCTTGTCGGTGAGCGGGATAAAGCCCTTCTCGGCAAAATCCTCAATGGTATGACCGGTGCCCTCAAGCTGCCAGGCATAGAGATCATTGATGGTGGTATAGGGGAAATGCTCGCCGATATCGAGCCGGTCGGCCAGCTGTTTAAAAATCTCCCAACCCGCCTTGGTGTCGAAAACCGGCTCCACCACCTGACGGCGTACGGCCAGACGCGGCTTGGGTCCCTTCTGCAGGCAGATGGGGTTGTCGCGCTCCAGATAGGTGGACTCGGGCAGGATGACATCGGCGTACCAGGCGAACTCACTGTAATGAGTATCAATGGCCACCAGCAGATCGCAGTTGTCATAGGCCTCCTTCTGGGCCTGGGGATCGGGCATGGCCGTGAACGGATCATGCCGCATGGCGATCCAGGCCTTGACCGGATAGGGCTCACCGGTCTTCATGGCATCGAAAAAGAGATGGGACAGCCCCGGGCCCTTGTCAAAATGCTTGTATTTCCAACCCACCCCATCGGCTCGTTTGATATCCGGTTTGGGGCAGTCAAGATTACGAATGCCCTTGGCTCCGCAGTCACCGGCACCCTTGGGAATAATCAGGGCCCCTTTCTGTTCGATATTGCCCATCAGGACGTTGAGGATGTGCAGGGCCCGGCTGGCGTAAAAGGAATCCTTGTAACGGGAGAGATTCCAGCCCGGATGGAAGATGACCTTGGGCATATCCTCGGCCACTTCATCAATGAACTGGATGATCGACTTTTCCTTGACCCCGCATTCCTTGGCCGCCCAGGCCGTGGTATAGGGTTCAATGAACTGACAGAGTTCACCAAAGCCACTGACATAGCGTTCCACAAAGGCCTTGTTATAGATCCCGCGTTTGATGATCTCGTTAATAAATCCCAGGGCCAGGGCATAATCAGTCCCGGGCCGGACCTGAAAGAAACGGCTGGCCTTGAGCCCGGTCATGGACTGACGGACATCCACATAGGTCATCCTGCCGCCACTGTCCAGCATGTCCATGATCTGGAGATTTTCGGCCACCCGCATGGAGGCAAACATATTGCGGCCAAAGAGGACCAGATGCTTGGAATTGGCAATATCATAGACAAAACCCTTGCGCCCGACCCCATTGATGGAGAGGCTGGCGTGATGGGTATTGCGACCGCAGGTGCAGTCATGATTGGTATAGTTGGGCGAACCAAAGGCATGGATAAAGGTCTTGTACATGCCCTGCCAGGGACCGCCGCGCGAGGAGAGGACCACAGACTCCGGCCCATGCTCAGTTTTAATTGTTTTAAGTTTTTCGGCCACATAATCAAGAGCCTCGGGCCAACTGGCCTTCCGCCAGCGCCCGGCTCCGCGACCGCCGACCCGGATCAGGGGCTGCTGCGGGCGCTCCGTATCTTTGAGCAGAGCCGTTCCCGCCGATCCTTTGGCACAGAGAGCTCCTTTGAGCAGGTGCGGATTCCCCTCGATCCAGGTCACCTCACCGTCCTCGACCTCGACTCGGATCGGGCAGCGTACGGTGCACATGCCGCACATGCTGAATACTGTTTTCTTCATTGATATTCCTCCAAATTCTTCAAACTCACAAGACCATCCACCACCCTGTCACCATCAAGGAGCATTCAGCCCCGGCCGGGTGATCCGACCGGGGCTGAAAAAAACCGGGAAGACCTGGTTTTTTCTGGCCTCCCCGTACCAATAAAGGCTTAACGCAGGAACCAGAGCAGACCAGTGTAGTTCAGACAGGTCAGAATCAGGGCACCGGCCAGGAGACGTTTGAGAAAGATCTCAGGCAGCTTCTTCTGAATCTTGGGACCAACTGCACCACCACACATGGCACCGGCCGCTATCAGGGCCGCCATGATCCAGTCAGGCTGATAGCCGAGCAGGGCATACTTGGCCACAGCGCCAATTGAGGTGGCAAAGGTTCCGGCCAGGGCAATGGGCACGGCCAGATACATGGGATACCCAACCAGGGTGGTCATAAAGGGCATAAACATGAAACCACCACCAACACCAAAGGCCGAGGCAATGATACCCATCAGAACACCACCGACCAGCATCATCAGGGGCCGGGCGACAAAGGTCTCACCCCAGAAACGCATATCAAACTGAATGAAGTTAAACTTGTCAAACTCGACCTTGCCCATCTCCATGGCCTTGCCCGAAGACTTGGCCTCTTTGACTGCGGCGTTGAACTTCTGGACAATGGCCTTCATGGCCTTTTTCTTCTCGATGGACGAGGGCAGGGATTCAATGAACAGCTTCACACCGATAATAAAGCAGATCACGCCCAGATAAAATTTAAAGGCCGCCAGATTCAAGTACTTGGCTGACAGCGGGGGGCCAATAAAGAAGGCGCCAAGGACGATACCAATGGCAAAGAAGATGGCCACCGGATAGGCAAAACGTTTTTCCTTGAAGTAGTTGGCAAGACCGGTGATCGGTGAACACATGGTCAGGAAGAGGTTGGTGGGCTTGATGGTGTTACCGGCATTGATACCGATAGGACCCTTGGTGCCGATGACCGTAATCTGGAAGGCCGCGGTGAACAGACCACCGGCCGCGCCCATGATGACAAAAAGAACGCCGATGACAAAGGCACCGCCAAAGACGATGATCGGGTTCATGTAGACATTGGCCGTCTTGAAGAAAAAGGTAGAGGCTTCAATGCTCACGGTATCAACCTTCTGCCCATTGACATAGACACCAAGGATGGTGCCCGGGGCCAGGTTTTTGTAGGGGGGCATGGAGACCGAGAACTTGCCGGTGGCCTTGTCAAGCTGCATGGACACACCCTTGTTCCAGGCCTCGGATTTCTGAGTATAATCGGTCATGATCATCCGGGCATTACCGCCGCCGACAGGGCTTTCCTTGGCAATGGTATTGATACCGAACTTGTCTTCATGGGTAAAGGCCAGGAACTTCCACTGATCTTCGGAATTGACCGGACCGAGCATCCCCTTGACTGCGGAATCGATCTCACCCCATTGATTGATCTTGTTGACTCGAACCTTGTACTTGAAGGGCTGAAAGGCAAAGAGGCCCTTGGTCTGACCCTTCCAAGCCTCTTTCGAGGTAGCCAGACTGTCCGGATTTGAGGTCACCACATAATAGGTGGCCGGAATGGCGGTCGAACCAAAGGCGTTCTTGCCATTTTTCCCTTTAAGCAGCCGTTTCTGCTCCTTGGGTCCCGGCGCATCTGCCGGAGTAAACATCTTGTCGGTACTCACAACCACATACAGATCCTGGCCCGGATCAATGGTACCGCTCACCGAAATGGCGCCCCCCGCTTTAATCGTTTTGGCGCTCACCGTGGCATCCACGGCCCAGGCCCCAGAACTCACAAGCATGATGCTTGCAAGGACAATACCGCACAGCAAGGTAATTCTTTTCATGCCGTCCTCCCTTGAATTGGTTGTACAGACTGGTCATTTCATCTCAATATGACCAGCCACTGACCACAAACAGCTGACTCCTTCCCCGGTCCTGTCCGACCGGAAAATTTCCTTCAAAATCATGCTAATACAGTGCAGCCATAGGCTCGTTCCTCCTTTGCTCAACTGGACTGATACAACCGCGCATTTCAGGGGGCGGCTGATGGCTTCCGGGTATCCTTTATTTCAGATCGACAATCTTGGTGTTGCCGACGTACTCCCGACTTTCATAACCGGTCATTCTGGTCATCTTGGCGGTCAACTCACCGATCATCTTCAAATTACGGACAATCGTCGCCACGTCCACACGGGCCTGCTCGTCTGCGATATCCTCCTCCAGGAGCTGGGCCGTCCCCAGTGCCGCAAACAAGGGGGAGTTGATCTCATGAGCCACGGTCCCGGCCAGTTCAACCACGCCCTGGAGCTTCACCCGCTCCAGCTGTTCCTCCTCGAAGCGATGTTTTGCCGTAATATCACGGATAATCTCAATCACATACTCCACCTGACCCTGCTCATCACGCATGGGTGATGCCGTCCGCTCCACCCAGTGCACACCGTCGTCCTGCAGGGTCTGATGGATAGAGGTGGACGACTCACCATCGGCCAGGACCTGATCCACGGGACAGAGTGCCTCCTGACACTCCTCATGATCCCACAGACCCCGATAATCCATCCCCAGGACCTCGGCCTCGGTGCGGCCAACGGCCTCAAGCAGGGCATGATTGGCCAGAACCAAATGCTTGTCCCGGTCCACCACCAGCAACTGGGGGCGAATGCAGTTGAGGATATTGGCAACAAAACGCTCACTTTCCTCAATCTGGTTAAAGAGCAGGGTAATCTTCCGATAGGTCCTGGCATTCTGGATCGCGGTCCCGCTGATCTCAGCCACAGTCTCGGCAAAGTTGATCTCACTGCTGGTGAAACTGTGGTGTTCACCACTGAGGATACGGATAATTCCAATCACCTCGCCACCGACCTTGAGCGGGACGGACAACAATGAGCAGATGCCCTCGGCGGCCATCTCTTCCCCGTAATCAATCCGGTGATCATGGGCCACGTCATAGACCGAGACCGTCTCTCCGCTCAGGGCCCGCCTGATATTTTTCTCACCCCCGACCTGGCCCCGTTCCAGGTAGCCCTGCGAAAGACCATGGGCCGCGACCAGTTCCAGCTGATTCGTCTGCGGCTGGAGCAGGCGAATGGTACAGCCCTTGGCCCCCATGGAATTGGGCAGTTTTTCAACCATACTGTTGAGAATCAGATCCAGATCCAGGCTCGAATTCACCAGGGCCGAAATCTCCTGGACCTCACGCAGGAAATCGACTCGACTCTCCATGTCTTTGAACATTCGACCGTTGGCAATGGCGATTCCCAGCTGTTCTGCCAGGGCCATGGAAAACGAAATCTCCTCCTCACTGAAGACCCGCTCACTGCGGGTCAGGAGGCGGAGGATACCGATCAGGGCGTCCTGAAACAGAATGGGCAGGGTGAGCACACTCCTGACCCCCTCCCGGACCGCCGCATCCCGGTCAGCAAATTCCTGATCCTCTCCAATGTCGGTCCGGGCCACGGGCCGGCCGGAGCGGATCATTTCCATGGTCTCTTCGGAGTCAATCTGGCTCCGGGAGAGATATTCCAGGGACAGGCCATGGGCCGCCCCCAGGACAAAGGTGTTGGTCGAGGCATCAACCAGACGGATGGTCGCGGCATCGATGGCCAGAAGCTCCGGCAGTTCACGGACCACGGCATCCATGACCTGCTGATGATCAAGGACCATGCTGATCAGACGGGTCACCTTCTGGTAGACCTGCAGATACTGCCGCTCCTTCACTGCGCCTCCTTGTCCCGGACTTCGGATCTGCCCATGTTGCTCAACCCCTGCTCCACCCTGAGTTCATTTCTTCCCCTTGCCGATGCTGGCCAGGATCTTTTCAACCTTGTCTTCCAGTTCATCCCGATCAATGGGCTTGACACAGTACTCGACAGCACCCAGAGAAATTGCCTCACGGGCCGTCTCAATGGTCGGATACCCCGTCAACATGAGTGCCTGGATCTCGGGCTGCACCTCTTTCAAGAGGGCCAGCACCTCAAGCCCACTCATTTTTTTAAGTTTGATATCGAGTATGGCCAGGTCCACATGATTCTTGCGGGCATGGGCCACGGCCTCATCTTCTTCTGTAAAGGTGTGAACCGCATGGCCCTTTTTACGCAGTATCTTGCCAATCAGAATCGTGGCGTCCTGCACATCATCCAAAGCCATTATCTCAGCCATACGACCTCTCCGTGTATCAATTGAATGCTCCAGCCAACGGCCCTATAGAGTGAGTTCCGAAGTGAGATCAGCAGGCAGGACCGGCAGGTAGACGTGAAAAGCAGTACCCGGTAACTCTGGGCCCTGCGCTTCGCTGGCAGCCAGACTCTCCACCTCGATTCGCCCCCCCTGCTCCTGAATAATCCCATAGGAGACCGAGAGCCCCAGACCGGTTCCCTTGCCCACCGACTTGGTGGTAAAAAAGGGATCAAAGATCTGGGCCCTGATCTTCTCCGGAATGCCATGGCCGGTATCCCGAACCATGACCTCTACCTCACCTGATTCGGGCAACGAACGGGTTTCCAGAAAAAGATCTCCGCCCCCCTTCTCTTCCATGGCATGATGGGCGTTATTGATAAAGTTGACAAAGACCTGACGCAACTTTTCCGAGTCTCCGATCACCAGGGGCAGATCCGGGGTCAAATGGCGATGGACCGTAATATGATTCATGTTCAGGGTATGCTCGGTCACGGCCAGCACGTCCCTGATCACCTCATTGAGGGAGAGTTGCTCCCGGGCGCTCTCGGACTGGCGGGAGAACTTGAGGAGATCGGCCACAATCTTGCGGCAGGCTTTGGTCTGACGCTCGATGATCTCCAGGTTCTGACGCTCCTCGGTCTCAGGACCGAAATCATCCATCATCAGCTGGGCATAGCCCAGAATCACGCCCAGGGGGGTATTAATTTCATGGGCCACACCGGCGGCCATCTGCCCGACCGAGGCCATCTTTTCACTGCCTGCCAGCTGGCCCATCATCAGCTTGACCCGGGTCAGGTCTTTGGCAATCCCCTCACACCCCGTGAACTCACCATCCTCATCAAAGACCCCGTTGGCCGAAAGATGGACATAGAGCACCGAACCATCCTTCTTGACAAATTCCACCTCCTGATCGCGGACAAAACCATCTCTCAGAATCGAATTGAAATACTGTTCCAGGTCTTCCTCGTGCAAGAAAAGATCGACCAGCCCCAGGGTCGGCGGATTGTCCACTGAATAGCCCAGCATCTCAAGACCAGACCTGTTCATGTTCACCAGACGATTCTCGGCATTACAGAAATAGACCATATCCTTTGAATTACTGAAGAAATGACGAAATTTCTGTTCAGAGGCCGACAGCTCGGCGGTCCGGGCCTCCACCCGCTCTTCCAGATGGAGATTCATCTTGCGCAACTGATCTGCAGCCTCATTGAGCCGCTCATTGGCCTCCTTGAGACTCAGGGCCTTGCGTCGTATGGCCTGATACCCCTCGACCCCCTTATGATAAAAGACAATCACGGCCGAGAGTGAAATCATGAGCAGGGTATTGAGGCCCCCGGAAAAGGGCGACAGCTCGTTCCACAGCTCTCCCTGACCACCGATGAGAAGCATCTGCTTGACCAGATGGCCCACGGCCCGGGAAATGGAGAAAATGGTCAGGGTGATACAAAAATAAAAGAGAAATCCCCAGAGGAAATTATCAGGATCTCGACGGGTCAGGAGATAGGCGTAACGCAGAGACAGGGCGGACAGGATAATAATGAGCCCCGAGCCGGCCATATCGGTAAAAATGGCTGGAAAGAGCGGCAAACTGGTCATAACTCTTCCCCCTCTTCAGAGCTGCGATAGAGCGAGCGAAGGCTGAGGAAGAGGATAAGCAGGGCCGGAACCAGGATCAGATGATCAAGCCGGGTAAAATAATGAACCAGCTTGATTGCCGAAAACGGCCCCAGCATCATTGAGGAGAGATAGCCGAATTCATGCGAGAAATCCGTGCTCTGCATGGCCAGGGTCGATAGATGGCCAATAAAGGCCAGGACGTTCCAGGCCATCATCAGGACGCAGAAAATCTGAAGCATCCGCCAGCCACGGCCTCGAGTAGCAGTGCGGCGCAGGTCCCAGAACAGGTAGACCAGGGCACCCAGGTAGAAGACATGGGCCATCTGGTGGACAATAATCGCCTCAGGCGGACCGTGGGTCTGCAGGGCCCAGGCCTGGACCGGGAACAACATCACAAGCCCTGGCAACAAAATCACCAGAGAAATCATGGATTTTAACCAGCATAAACCAGGTGCAACTTTTTTGAAGCACGTCATTGGCGGTCCTTGTTTCCGATCAAATCGTGTTCACACCCCAACCAGAAGTCTGCATCTTTTCCGCTGTCAGCCCGGTTCCACAGAACTTTGAAAGTAAGAACACAGCCACTCTCTCAACTCTTGAGTTCTGGCTAACACCTGCAGTTACTGGTGAATACATTGCATTTTCAGTGCCAAAAATCGCTTTCTGGCTCACAATTAAAAATGCACTGTCAAAAGAGGGGATTAAAAAAGAAGAGGGGGATCAGACACAAGAGTCAGTGCCAGAAAGCGGGGAAAAACCGGACAGAGAAGTGAAACAAAAAAGATGCAGGGAAACAAAAAAGATGCGATTCCGAACGGAACAGCACTTGCAGAAATTTAAATCAACGCCATCACGAAGACTTATAGTCACTTCCACTGAGCCCGTGACGACGCATCAGGCGTTGAAAGGCCTGACGCTCCATGCCGCTGGTCCGGGCTGCGGCCGAGACATTGCCTTGGCTCTCTTCCAGGGAATGACCGAGATAGGCCATGGTAAAACGATCCACCACCTGGGCCTTGGCCTCTTTATAACTCAGGCTCCGCAGTCCATCAAAGACGCATTCAGGGCTCTCCACAGGATTTGCCCCCTGCCCCTCGGCGCAGAGGAGATCAGCCGCGCTGATCCGGGGCCCGGGGGCCAGGAACACGGTCCGGTTGATGACATTCTGCAACTCACGCACATTGCCCTTCCACTCCCGGGCCATGAGGACCTGGACGGCATCCGGACTCAGCTCCAGATTGGGACGCTGATATTCAGCCCCATACCGAGCCAGAAAATGTTGGGCCAGTAACGGGATATCTTCCCGCATCCGGGTCAGACTGGGCATGACCACACTCATCACGTTCAACCGATAGTACAGATCCTCCCGGAACTCACCTTGGGCAATCTTGGCCTCAAGGTTCTGGTTGGTGGAGGCCAGGACCCGGACATCAACCTTAAAGGTCCGGGTCTGGCCCAGGGGCTGGATCTCCTTCTCCTGGAGAACCCGGAGAAGCTTGGTCTGCAGACCGATGGGGATATCTGCGATCTCATCCAGAAGAATGGTTGAGCCGTCGGCCTCGAGAAAGAGACCGTCCTTCTTGCGATCTGCACCGGTAAAGGCCCCCTTGCTGTAGCCGAACAGCTCACTCTCGAGAATCTGTTCAGGCAGAGCCGGACAGTTGACGGTCACCATATGGCGGCCTGCCCGGGAACTCCTGGCGTGTATGGTCCGGGCCGCCACCTCCTTGCCGGTCCCGGACTCCCCCCGGATCAGGACCGTGGCATCACCCTGCCCCAGTCGGTGAAGAAGATCAACGGTCTGCATCAGGGCCGGGCTGCTACCGACAAACTCGGACGGCTGATCAACCCGGGTCAGATACCGCTGGAGGGCCTGATTCTCACGCAGGAGTTGGGTGCGCTCCATGGCCCGCCGGACCACCCGGATGATTTCCGCATTATCAAAGGGCTTTTCAAAGAAATCATAGGCCCCCTGCTTCAGGGCCTGAACCGCCACCTCAATGGTCCCGAAGGCGCTCATGACCAGGATGGTGATGGTCTCATCCAGCTTCTTCAACTCCTCAAGGAGCTGAAAGCCATCCATGTGCGGCATCTTGACATCGGTCAGAACCACGTCCGGCAGTTCTTCAGCGGCCAGAGCCAGGGCCTCCGCCCCGGAACGGGCAATATCAACCCGACAGTTGCACTTCTTCTCCAGGACCTTTTGCAACAGGATCAGGAGATCCGGTTCATCATCAACGATGATCATCTTTTTCATCCGGTCACTCACTGGCTCACCCCTCTCCACCACGACCAAGCATGGCCTGAAAGTATTGCTGTACAAAGCGACCCGAAATCGTATCGAACAGCGAAAAACGCAAGGGCCCGGCAGGCGGGAACTCACCGGTCAGAATCAAAAAGACATTGCGGGAGATCTCACTGGTCAGCTCACTCAAGCGCCGGTTCTGATTCTGATCATCCAGACAGCGACAGCGCAGGGGACGACTCTCGTGGATCAGACAGGCGCCACCTTCCAGCAGCGGGCAGGCATAACCCGGCCGGGCAATGACTTCCTGCACCGCCCGCCAGTGCTCCTGGCCATATTCCTGCCGCAGCTCCTTCATCTCCGCGGCCAGGGCCAGGGCCCGCTCCACGATCTCTGTCCGCCGGACACGGTTGTGGGTCCGATTGATGGTAAAACTGACAAAGACCGCCTCAATCAGCCCCAGCTCAAAATAATTGTGACAGCAGCGTTCGATCTCCAGCGGCAGGCCCTTGCCGCCAGGATCACGGAGTCTCTCGGCCTCGGCCAGCAGGCCACGGTACTCCTGAAGAAAAGGCAGCAGATCCACTGTCTGCTTGTCTTCAATGGTGGCCTCACGCAGGTCGAGCTGGCCCTGAGCCTTGCCGTATTGACGCAGCAGTTTCCACTGACTGTAATTGGTGGGATTGGCCCGGGTCTTCTTCAAGGTCTTTTCGGCCCGCTTGAGGCCAAGACCGCGCCGGAGAAGATAGGCCGAGACAAAGGTCCCGGTCCGGCCATGACCGTGCCGACAGTGGACCAGAATCTTTTTCTTCAGGTACAGGGCCTCATCCAACCACTCAAGGGCCTGTTCCATGGCCGCCATATCCGGGGCACACTCATCAGGCACCGGCAGATAATAGACCTCAAAGCCGGACTGCTCCTCCAGCTCATGCAGGTCACAAAACTCACCACAGAGATTGACAATCCCGCTGATATCCTGCTCACGAATGGTATCCAGCTCGGCGTAGGACATGGGCGCATAGCCCACGGCCAGCTGCGGCGTGATCCAGGTCATCTGATAGGTCATCAGTCTTCGCTCCCCAGAAAATGGCTCCTGCCCGCGAGAAAGGCCTCCACATAGGCCACCACCGTCTCTTCAGAATCCAGGGCCATGTCCATCAGCTTGGTGGCCCCGAGCAGGCGGCCGATCAGGACCAGGGCCGCCTCGGTGTCCAGACGATTCAAACCGGAAAGCCGGGCATCCAGAAGATCACCCAGGGCTTCGACCTGAAAACCAGACCGTTGCAGGATTTCAGTGACAAACAGAATACGCAGGGCCCGACCGGAAAAATCACCGCCCCCCCCGGCAAAACGGAACTGACAGTAATTGGCCCCGGGCCGCTCACCACACATGGCGTCAACCAGGGTGAAGTGGTAGCCAAAGCGCATGTTCAGATTGACATACTCAGCACCCAGAACCGCATAACTGGCCAGCTGGGCTGAACTGCCGCCGCCGACCCCGCCGGCCAGGGCCACCTCGTCATAGGTCTTCCAGTCAAAATGGCTGCGATTCTGCCAGCGGATTGCAGGATCATTCAGGCCCTGCCAGAGCGCCAGAAAGGGCAGAGAAAAGACCTGCTCAATTCCAATCTCTGCCCGGGCCCGAGCCTTCTCGTCCAGACCACCACCGACATCAACCAGAAAGACATCCAGCGGCAGGTCGGAGCTCAGCTTCTTGCGCCCCCGCGAGCGTCCTCCAATCCGATCACCGGCCGTAAACATCAGACGAACCGCCCACTCATGGGAAAACCGGATGACATCATGGAGAGAGCGACACGACCCGGCCACAAAATCATCGGCCTGGGGATCGACCAGCCGCAGGGGAGTGACAAAATCGAGCAGGGAGCGAAGCTTTCGATAATAGGGCAGATCCTGCCCCCGAACTGAGCGTGCCTGCGCTGGCAATTGCGCCCGGACATCGCCGTCATAGACCCGCCTGGCATCGGCATCAAGGGTGAGTGTCTGTCCCTGCTCAAGCCCCTGCAGCCGAGATTCCAGCCCCAGCAACAGGGGCACACCAAACTCACGGCAGACCGTGGCAAAATGGCCGGCAGAACTGCCCAACTCGGCCAGAACACCGGAGACCCGGTCCAGGACCCTGACCAGACTGGGCAGGGTCTCCCTGACCACCAGGATCGCACCAGACGGGACCTGTTCCGGAAGATGATCCGCATCCACCACCCAGACCGGCCCACAGGCAAGACCAGGGGCTGCCATGGTTCCCCCCTGAATCAAAGGTTCCCGGGTCAGTTCGACCGGCTGAAGCATCGCCGGATCGCGTTCTGGCCGAGTCTGGACCTCCAGAGGTCTCGCCTGCAGAAAGACCAGTTCACCATTTTCGGAATAGGCCCACTCAATATCCTGGGGCACACCAAAATAACTGACCACCAGACGCACCAGCCCTGCCATCCGCGCCAACTGCAGATCACTGAGCAGAGCCCGCTTCCCCTGAATCTGTTCCCGGGCAAGCACCCGGCCATCGTCCCGGCCCAGGGTATAGACCTCGGGCAAGACCCGGCCACTGACCAGATCCTCACCCAATCCCCGGGTGGCATGGACAAAGATGACATCCTCTTCTTTCCCGCCCGGATCAGCCGTATAGACCACGCCACTGACCACGGCCGGAACCATCTCCAGAACCAGGACGGCCATGGGTGTCTCTTCGTCACTGAGACCGCTGTGAATCCGATAGGCCAGAGCCTCAGGTGAGTACTTACCGGCCAGGACCGTCAGATAGGCCTCGGTCAGATCCTTGCCCTCGACCTCAAGCAGGGTCAGATACTGACCGGCAAAGGAACATTCCCCATCCTCACTCACGGCACTGCTGCGGACGGCCAGCAGAGAATGACCTCCCCGTCTGGAACGCAGATCAGCCAGAGCCGTGGCCATTTCCTCTTCAATCTCCGGGGGCAGGTCGGCCGAGCGGATCAGGGCAACCAGATCAGCCGAGATACGGGTCAATTCAGCAGAGTCCCCTGGATCGAGTTCGGCCAGCAGGCCATTAATGGTCTTCCGCAGATCATTGTACTCAATCAGGTACTGGAAGCCATTGGTGGTGATCACAAATCCTGCGGGTACGGGCAGGGCGATCTCCTGATGCAGACGAATCAGATTGGCCGCCTTCCCCCCCACAAGTCCCGGGTTGGCCTCTTTCAAGGCCACCACAAAAGGCGGGGCGGTCACGACCTGCGGCGGAGCAAGGAGAAAACGGGAGTAAAAATCAAATTTCCGGTAATAATCACGCAGGTCAACAAAAGACCCCGGCGCCATCCGCTCGAGACAGGAGACCATATTCCCGACACTGGCCGAAAAATCCTGGTAGCGGATCGTAATCCGGCAGAAGTCTTCCTTATGGCCCTGATAATAAAGGGACTCAAGCTCGGCCATCAACTCATGGCTGCGCCCGTCATGGGCCAGCAGTTCCTGAAAGGCCTCATAGGTGGCCCGCAGAACCGTGCCCGGGGCAAAGACCCGATACGTCCAGTAGGTGAAGAGATTGGTGGCAAACATCAGGGGATGATTGATCAACTCCAAAAAGGCAGGGTTTCAAGAGATCCGGCAACCTGGCTGGCTGTCACTCATACCAGGTGCCAGGCATGACACATTTTTTTATTATCAGTCACCACTCCATTGAAGTCAACCGGATTCTTCAACAGACCCCGGAGCCAGTCGCATGACGCATCCCCTGTTTTCAATTGACATTCCCCAGGAGATCGAATAGCAGAAAGGACACTGTCACAGGAAGGCATGGCCTGTCATGCCGTGACACATTTCCTGAATCTCCAGCGAGATATACCGCCCGGAAGACGGGTCGGTCATCCCGAAAATCAATCCAGAGCCCCATGCTTCAGCCAGGGCTGGCCACCATGCTCGACGCCAACACCACTCTCCTCTTCTTCAGCGCGGCCCTCCTCCTGGCCCTGGCCCCCGGCCCGGACAACCTCTTTGTCCTGGCCCAGGCCATCCAAAACGGCAGCCGGGCGGGCCTGGCTGTGACCTGCGGCCTGTGCACCGGCCTTTTCGGACACACCGCGGCCGTCACCCTGGGCGTGGCAGCCCTGCTCCAGACCTCAACCCTGGCCTTTACCCTGCTCAAGACCATGGGTGGCATCTACCTCTGCTACCTGGCCTGGCAAGCCTTCCGGGCCGGAGCCAGCCGACCGTCCACCCAGATCATGGATACTCCGTCCCTGGGCCGCCTGTATCGGCGCGGGGTCATCATGAACATCTGTAATCCCAAAGTCTCGATCTTTTTCCTGGCCTTTCTGCCACAGTTTGCCGACCCGGCCCGAGGCCCGGTCAGCCTTCAATTCCTGTCTCTGGGCGGACTGTTCCTGCTCGCCACCGTCCTGGTCTTCGGCGGCATCAGCATAAGCGCCGGTCTCGTTGGCAACCGGGCCCGCCAGTCCCCCAAGGTCCAGCAGATCATCAACCGTCTGGCCGGGATGATTTTTGCGGGACTGGCCGTTAAATTGTTTTTAACCCGCCAATAAATTACCCCACCGCAAACAGCGGGGTATCTTTAAAAGCAACGAACGCCCCAAGGGACGGGCTATTGAACCCAGGCTATGCAATAAAGAGGCAGGCGGAAAAGCTGCCTGGTCACAGAAGAGGTCAGTTCTGCTTCTGGTACTTCTGAACCGCCTGATTATGCTCAGCCAGGGTCCTGGAAAAGGAATGGGAGCCATCATTTCTGGAGACAAAGAAGAGGTACTCTGAGGGGGTGGGCCGGAGCACGGCCTGAAGGGCCGCCTGTCCGGGACTGGCGATGGGGCCTGCGGGCAGGCCAGGGATCATATAGGTATTATAGGGGGAGTACTCACGCAGATGCTTGCGGGTGATATTGCCGTCAAAATCTTCGATCCCATAAATCACGGTGGGATCTGACTGCAGGGGCATTTTTTTCTGCAGACGATTCAGGAAAACCCCGGCAATCAAGGGCCGTTCAACCGCCTGTCCGGTCTCTTTTTCCACCACTGAGGCCAGGGTCACCACCTGATGACGGCTCAGATGCTCATCCGCATCCTGCTCCAGCCCCGCCCAGACCACCAGGAATCGGCGGACCATCATGGTGATCAGCCCATCCACATCCTGACCGCCCCGGGTCAGATGATAGGTGTCAGGATAGAGATACCCCTCAAGACTCTCCATCTCATCCAGGCCCAGGGAACGGATCAGACCAGGGTCCCGGGCCCGCCTGACAAAATCCTCTACCGTACACCAGCCACCTGCGGCAAAACGGGCGGCGATCTGGGTCAGACACAGTCCTTCGGGAATGGTCAGGCTATACTGGATGGGTCGAGCCGCGATCAGGCCCTGGAGCAGCACGTGGGGACGCTGACCCAGGCGGAGAGAAAACTCACCAGCCGGGATGCGACCGGCCAGCCCCAGGACCCTGGCCAGCAGCCCAAAACGGGGATCGGCATGAATCAAGCCACCCTCGGCCAGGATCTGTTCAATCTGGCCAAGACCGCTGCCGTGCGGAATCACAATCACCACCTCAGCCGCTTCTGCCACTTCTGCCGCTTCAACCTCCTCGTCCAGGGGACCTGGCTGGAGAGCATAGAGATACAACCAGCCAGCGGCCAGGGCCGGCACCAGCAGGGCCAGCAGGGCCGTACTCAACAGGACCCGAAGCAAGAGAGAACCGGTCTGCTGCCTCAGACAGCGGAAACAAACGGCCATGGCCCGCGGCTACTTCTTCTTCACGGCCCGGGTGGCAGCACCACCGGCACCGGCCCGGGGTTTGACCTTGGCCTTGACCTTGGCCTTGACTTTCGTCTTGGCACCGGCCGGGTCAACCTTGGCATCAACCTTGAGATGCCCATTGGAACCAACACCTGCTCCTGCACCCAGGGCAATCGCTACCACCTCATCCATGTCCTTGACCGGGAAGAACTTCATCTTCTCACGGATCTCTTTAGGAATCTCCACCAGATCCTTCTTATTCTGGTCCGGGATAATAATCCGATTGATCCCGGCCCGCAGTGCCGCCAGGGCCTTTTCCTTGAGGCCGCCGATGGGCAGAACCCGACCGCGCAGGGTCACCTCACCGGTCATGGCCACTTTTTTGCCGACCTTTCTGCCGGTCACGGCCGAGAAGATGGCCGTGGCCATGGTGATTCCGGCCGAAGGTCCATCCTTGGGAATGGCACCGGCCGGGACATGGACATGGATATCCACGGTCTCAAAATAGTTGGCCTCAACCCCCATTTCAGCCGAACGACTCCGGCAATAGGTGAGCGCCGCCTGCACCGATTCCTTCATCACATCACCCAGTTGACCGGTCAGGGTCAGCTTGCCCTTGCCCGGCATCAGGTTGACCTCGATCTGGAGGATCTCACCCCCAACCTCAGTCCAGGCAAGCCCGGTCACCAGGCCGGGCTGATTAAGACGCTCGATCTCGGACTCCGGAATGAGTTTGGGCGGCCCCAGATACCGATCCAGGGTTGAGGCCGAGATGACAAAAGGCCCCCGTCGCCCCTCGGCCACCTTGCGGGCCACCTTGCGGCAGACCTTTCCGATCTCCCGCTCCAGGTTCCGCAGCCCGGCCTCATGGGTGTAATGGGTGATGATATATTCAAGAGTCTCATCGTCCAGCTTCAGATGTGTGGCCTTGATCCCGTTCTCCTTGATCTGCCGGGGCAGCAGGTACTGCCGGGCGATAACACCCTTTTCCTCCTGGGTATAACCGGAGAGACGAATCACCTCCATCCGGTCCATGAGCGGCCCGGGAATGGTGTCGCTCATATTGGCGGTGGTAATGAACATGACCCGGCTCAGGTCTACCGGCATGTTGAGGTAATGATCGGAAAACTCAAAGTTCTGCTCCGGATCCAGGACCTCAAGCAGGGCCGATGAGGGATCGCCCCGATAGTCGGAACCGATCTTGTCGATCTCATCCATCATAAAGATCGGATTGTTGGACTTGCAGGTCTTGAGCCCCTGGACAATACGACCGGGCATGGCCCCGATATAGGTGCGGCGATGGCCACGAATCTCGGCCTCATCGCGCATCCCGCCCAGAGACAGGCGGAAGAACTTGCGCCCCATGGCTCGGGCAATGGACTGGCCAAGAGAGGTCTTCCCCACTCCTGGAGGGCCCACAAAACACAGGATCGGCCCCTTGGTGGTGGGATTGAGCTTGCGCACCGCCAGGTACTCGAGAATCCGCTCCTTGACCTTGTTCAGACCATGATGGTCTTCATCCAGGATCTTGCGCGCCTCCACCAGATCCAGCTGGTCCACGGTCGACTCCTGCCAGGGCACATCCAGAATCCAGTCGATATAGGTGCGGATGATGGTGGCCTCGGAGGAATCCGGATGCATCATCTCCATGCGGCTGACCTGTTTCTTGGCCTCCTTGCGCACCTCTTTGGGCATCTTTTTGCGCTTGAGTTTTTTGAGCAGATCATCAATCTCCTGACTGCGCTCGTCCACCTCACCCAGTTCCTTCTGCAAAGCATGGAGCTGCTCACGCAGGAAATACTCGCGCTGGCTCTTGCTCATCTCATCCTTGGCATCGGACTGGATCTTGGCCTGGACCGTGGTCACCTCCAGTTCCTTGGCCAGCAGTTCACGAACCAGTTTGAGACGGGCCACAGCATCGGTCTCTTCAAGAATGGCCTGGGACTCACTGATCTTAAGCCTGAGGTTTGAGCCGATCAGATCGGCCAACCGGCCCGGTTCCTCAATATTGTTGATGATCATCATCAGATCAGCGGACAAGACCCCGCGCAGACTCATGATCTTCTCGGCCTGCTCACGCACCGTGCGCATCAGGGCCTCAATATCAACGGTGATTTCGGGGACCTCAGCCTCTTCCAAAACCTCGACCTTGACCCGAAAGCCAGGTTCCACCTGCTCATATTCAAGGATTCTGGCCTTGGACACCGCCTGGACCAGTACCTTGAGCCGCCCATCGGGCAGCTTCAGGGTCCGCATGACCATACAGGCCATGCCCACATCATACAGGTCTTCGGGCCTTGGATTATCACGGGTGGCGTCCTTCTGGGTCACCAGCATCAGCAGCTTGTCACCGGCCAGGGCCTCGTTGACCGCATCCACTGAACCGCTGCGACCGACAAAGAGCGGGATAATCATGTAGTTAAAGACCACCACATCCCGAACCGCCATCATCGGCAGGACATCCGGAATATTTACATTCTCACTATCTGAAAAATCGTCCATACCAATGGACAGGGAATCATCAAAGTTCACACAAACCTCCCGCAAGCAGACCGCAGCTTCATTCAACAACAACGGCCCATATTTGAGTACACCAATCACCCCAAAAGGGACGACGGGCAATTAGGCAATAACCAGCATGGCTGGACCAAAATGGCCAGTCACAAACAAACATGAACGTTCGTTCCTGCGGCATGGTCAGTCATGGTCTCCGATGGACTTTCGGATCAATTATAAGGAGAAACAGGGCGCGCGGAGAAATGTGCTCCCCGCAGATCGACTGCTCTCAGTTGCAGCTTGAAAAAACTAAACATGGACTCGAACAAAGTCAAGCTGTCAAGCACGATCGTACCCCCCTGCCCTGTTTTTCCAGCCAGGGATCCATGAGAAACACAATCACAGGGCCAGAACCTGGACAACGAATCATGTCTAAGGGGCGCATAAGAGAAATTGTCATGACCAGGACAGGCCCGATTATTCCTTGAAAAATGAACCGGTTTCCTCCATACTGTGCCAAAAGAGAGTGGTTCAAACTCCAGGAGGCCCCCATGCTCAGCGCCCGTTCACTGTTCGACCTCAGCACCTTTGCCCATCCAGATCTGTTCCAGGCCGCACAGCCCGCCTGGGCCGCCCTGGAGCGGCTCAAAGAATACATGAATGATTTTTCCTATCCGCAACTCAACCCAACGCTGGTTCCGGAGGGCGTGCCACTGCCCAGAACCGTGGTCCTGTATCAGGGGCAATGGCTGAATGCTGACAGATTACGGATTGAATACAACGATGCCACCAAGGGCACCTTGCGGGTCTGGGACGGAGAAAAGGCCTTGACCGGCGCCTCGGTGGTCATGGCCGGGACAGTGCTCATGGGCGGCCAGATCCAGCTGGGCCAGGGGGTGCTTGTCGAAAGCGGGGCCCTGATCAAAGGACCGACCATCATCGGTGACTGGACAGAGGTGCGGCAGGGCGCCTACCTGCGCGGTTACTGCCTGACCGGCCAGGGCTGCGTCATTGGCCACACCACTGAGGTCAAGCATTCGATCTTTCTCAGCGGGGCCAAGGCCGGCCACTTTGCCTATCTCGGCGACTCAATCCTGGGCCGGGAGGTCAACCTCGGGGCCGGGACCAAGTTCGCCAACCTCCGCTTCCTCAGCGGCACGGTCTCGGTCCGCACCCCGGACGGCCCCGTGGACTCGGGCCGCCGCAAACTCGGCGCCATCCTCGGTGATTTGAGCCAGACCGGCTGCAATTCAGTCACCAATCCAGGGACGATCATGGGACGCGGCTGCCTGTTGATGCCCAACACCACGGCCCCCTCAGGCTTTCATCCCCCCAACTCCATCCTCCGCTGACCAGCCGACAGGGGATCTGGGTTCCGCCGACCCGGCTCACCCGGCTCACCCGGCTCACCCGGGAGCGAGTATCTCCCGTGTAGGGGATGACTTACACTCCCCCATGAATCGGCAGTTCAATGATAAAGGTTGTCCCCAGGCCCGGCTCACTCTCCACCAGAAGCCGGCCACGGTGACGCTCATGGATAATGGCATAGGAGACCGATAAGCCAAGACCAGTCCCCTTGCCCACATCCTTGGTGGTGTAGAAAGGATCAAAGATCCGCTTGCGTACCTCTTCGCCCATCCCCGGACCATTGTCGCTCACCTCGATGCGCACCCAGTCCCCTTCCAGTGGGGCCGCCCGCAGGACCAGACGCCGGGTCCCCTCCTGACCTGCCATGGCCTGGGCCGCATTTTTGATCAGGTTGAGCAGGACCTGCTCGATCTCCATGGGCACGCAGACGATCTCGGGCAGATTGTCTGCGTACTCCTCCACCACATCAACATCAATAATCCCGTAATTCTTTTTCAGATCATAATCGGCCCAGGCCAAGACCAGGGCGCTGTCAAGCATCTGGCGCAGATCGGTCTGAAGGAAATTACCCTGATGCGGCCGACTGAACTCAAGCAGACTCTTGATGATCCGGCCGGCATTCTCGGCTGAAGAACGGATACCGCTCAGAAAGAAATCCAGCCCTTTTTGTTGAAAATAGTCTCGCACCCGGGCCAGTTCCAGACCACAGTCCCTGGCCACCTCCAGGTTTCGCGGAAACTCATCGGACAACCCGCGCTCCACACTCTGTACCGACTGCAGAATGGCGCTCAAGGGGGTATTGATCTCATGGGCCACACCCGCGGCCAACCCGGCAATGGTGGTCATCTTTTCAGAGAGGAGCAGTTGCCCCTCCATCCGTTTGCGATTACTGATATCCTTGGCCACATGGGCAATAAACTCAACTTTTCCTTCACTGTCATGGACCGGCGAGGCCGAGACCAGAAAGGTCCGACCCAGTTTTTCATGAGTAATCTCATGTGAATAGGAGACATCACCATTCGTTGCCCTCAGAACCGGACAATTCTCACAGGGTTCAGGACTTCCATGAAAGATCTCATAACAGTGACGACCGATGATCTCCTCATGACTCAGGCCAAGAATCTCTTCTGAGGCCGCATTGGCCTGGACAATGTGCATCTCCGGGTCCTGAAGGGTGACCACATCGGTAAACGAGCGGAAGGTGCGCTCCCACTTATCCTGGCTGCGCCGCAGTTCATCCTCGATCTGCCGCTCCTGGCTCAGGTCATGCAGGGTCATGAAAATACTGAGCGGCTCACCCTGCTCATCCCGAATGACACGGACCGTAACCAGAATCGGCGCCCCGGCGGGGTTATCGGGATGATCCGCTTCCAGGATCAGCACCTGATCCCGCTTTTCCTCCTGGGCCTGGCAGACCGGACAGGGCACCACCTCCCCCTCAGGATGGACAATGGACTCGATATGGGCACCGATGGCCTGCTCAGGCGTGCTCCTGGTCATCCGATAAAAAGCCCTGTTGGCCTGAAGGATGTGACGGTCGACATCAAGGAGATAGATGGCATCCTCTGAGATGTTCATGGCCGCGGTCCACTCCCGTGCGGCCTTGGCCAGGGCCTCCTGGGCCTCCTTCATGGTGGTGACATCACGGCTGACGCCGATCACCCCGATCACCTCACCCTCGGGCGAGTAATAGGGGATCTTGATGGTGTCCATGGCCCGCCTGGTCCCGGCAGGGGTGGTAATCCAGCGCTGCTCAGAGCGGAAGCCACCCTTGTCATGGGCCAGCCGGTCCTTTTCCCGGTAGCGTTCAGCCTGCTTTTGAGGGAAGAGATCAAAGTCCGTACGCCCGATGATCTCCTCCCGGCGCAATTGCAGATACTGAGCAAAGGCCTGGTTGCAACCAAGATAGACCCCCTCCTGATCCTTGTAAAAAATCAGGTCGGGGATGGAATCAATCAGGCTCACCAGCAACTCCCGCGCGGCGCCCGCCTCCTGCTCGGCCCGCTGACGCTCCTTCACCTCCCGGGTCATGGCCCCGATCATCCGACCAAAGGTCAGATACAGGATCAGGAAGATGGCCAGGAAAAGGATTAGAGAAAAGGCCAGAAAACGGACGACAAAAGCCACTTTTTCCTGCTGCAGAGTCGTGACATCCTGGAGGATCAAGATCCCACCGATATCGCGCCCCACATCATCCTGAAACTCCGAGTGGACATGGACGATATAATCACGGCCGTTGACCGTGACCCGCAGAGTATGCTCGGCACTCTTGAGATCAAGATACTCAGGCAAGTTGACAAAGGGCGGCTGACCATGGGTATTGATCAGATACCCCTCCCCCACGGACCGCATCCGATAATGGGGATTCTGCGAGTCACCCGGCCAGAATTCTTCCCGGATAAAGGTGGTGACCTGCACATCATGGATCTTCCCCAGTTTCTCAACAAAAAGATGGAGATCTACACCCAACTCAACGGCCCCAAGATACTGCTCACCAGCAAAGAGCGGCTCAATAATCCGGTAATAGACACCGGTCGGCCCGACCTCAAAACCGGCCAGAGATTGATGGCTGGCATGGACCCGCCTGATCATCGGTCGGGTCCCGGCCACCTGATCACCAAAGAGATCAGGCTGATGAATCCGGAGAAAAGTGGTGCCGTCGGCCAAGTGAAACGCCATCTCTTTAATGTAGGGATTTTCCCTCTGGAAGATCTTGAAACGGGGAAGGGTCAGACGCAAAAGGCCCTCGCGATCACCCTTGACAAAGGCCTCAATATAATCAGCGCGCAGGGTCGTAAGAGATCGCAAGCGCGCCTCATACGGATGGAGACTCAATTCCTTAATCAGATCGACATGACTGTCAATATGGGTCTCGGCCTCAAGAATAGTCTGCTCAATGGCCTGATTATACTGATGCACCTCAAGCCCCAGGGTCACCACGGAGAACAACAGAAACCCCAGGCCCACAAAAAGCAGGGCCTTTGTCTTATCAGTCATACAGAACATCCTCCCCCAACCAATTAACTGCAACATTGCCAAATCTTCCTCTTCTTCATAGCAAAGCACCGCAAAATACTCAAGCAGCTGACCTCATTTTTCCAGACAGAAGATGAACCGGAACAAACCGGAACACCTCCTTGACCGGGCCGACTCCTTTCGGATACAATCACTTGTCGCCAGGAGCAAAGACAATCTGCCCTCCAGGATGAGCCGGTCCAACCAACCTCACCTGTTGCAGACCCTGGTCCAGGAGCTGTTCTGCAGCCGCCGGGTCTCTTTTTATATGTCCATTCATCATCAACCCTGAGCCATGTGCCAAGACCTATGATCACAATCACCAGCGAAGATTTCATTGCCTCCATTGCCGATGCCCTGCAGCGCATTTCCTACGCCCATCCGCGCGACTTTATCCAGGCCATGGCCCGGGCCTATGAACTGGAGCAGAACCCGGCAGCCAGAGATGCCATGGCCCAGATCCTGGTCAACTCGCGGATGGCGGCCATGGGCCAGCGCCCCATCTGCCAGGATACCGGCATTGTCACCTGCTTTCTCAAGATCGGGCTGAACTGCCGCTTTGACACCAAACAGAGCATTCAGGAACTGGTAGACGAGGGGGTCCGCCAGGCCTACACCGACCGTGCCAACCCATTGCGGGCCTCGGTGGTCAGCGACCCGGCCGGGAAACGGCAGAACACCCGCGACAACACCCCGGCCGTGATCTACACCGAACTAATCCCGGGCAACACCGTCGAGATCGCTCTGGCCGCCAAGGGCGCAGGCTCTGAAAACAAATCAAAATTTGTCTGCCTCAACCCCGGCGACTCCATCGTCGACTGGGTGGTCAAAACCGTGCCGACCATGGGGGCCGGCTGGTGTCCGCCGGGCATCCTTGGCCTGGGGATCGGTGGGACGGTTGACAAGGCCATGGTCCTGGCCAAGCAGTCACTTATGGCACCAGTCGACATGCAGGAGTTGCAGGCCAGAGGGGCACAAAACCGGATCGAGGAGTTGCGCCTTGAGATTCATGCAGCGGTCAACGCACTGGGCATCGGGGCCCAGGGGCTGGGCGGTCTGACCACCGCCCTGGACGTCAAGATTCTCGATTGCCCGACCCACGCCGCCTCCCTGCCCGTGGCCATGATCCCTAACTGCGCCGCCTCCCGCCATATCCACTTCCAGCTCGACGGCAGTGGCCCGGCCCACTTTGAGCCGGTCCACCTTGAAGACTGGCCCACGATCACGTGGGAGGTGAGCGATTCGGTCAAACGGGTACAACTGGACGGGATCAGCCGGTCCGAGATCGACCGCTGGCAGCCGGGCGAGACCCTGCTCCTCAGCGGCACCATTCTCACCGGTCGGGATGCGGCGCACAGCAGGATTCAGAACCTGCTGGCCCAGGGCAAAGGTCTCCCCGAGGGGGTGGATTTCAAGGGCAAATTTATCTATTATGTGGGCCCGGTGGACCCGGTGGGTGATGAGGCCGTGGGCCCGGCCGGCCCCACCACCTCGACCCGGATGGACAAGTACACCGACATGATGCTGGGTCTCGGGCTCATGGGCATGATCGGCAAATCCGAGCGCGGCCAGGCGACCATTGACGCCCTCAAGGCCAGCAGATCCGTCTACCTCATGGCCGTGGGTGGGGCCGCCTATCTGGTCTCCAAGGCCATCAAAAAATCACGGGTCGTGGCCTTTGCCGATCTGGGCATGGAGGCTATCTACGAATTCACGGTCGAAGACATGCCGGTGACTGTGGCCGTGGACGTACGCGGTCAGGCCGTGCACCAGAGCGGACCGGCCCTCTGGCAGCAGAAGATTCGTGATCTCAGACGGGCCTGAACCATTTTTTTTATCGATTGCCCCACAAGAGTGTTTCGGTTTCCTTGCAACCGGGCTGCAAAAAACCTATACTGCAAAAAGGTGATTATCCAGTAGCAGCCCATCCATCCAACAGACCTCTGCTGGATGGATGTCACCACCAACTTCACATCCACAGGAGCAAACATCATGAAAAAAGAAGTGGAAATGATCTGTGTCTCTGATCAAAAAGGGTTCAGCCAGGAAAAATACGAATCGGCCAAAAAGACCATCGGGAAATTTCTGGAAAAATACGGCTGGGAATACGGTGACTGTGTGATCGAGGAGAAGGGAAAGGTCTGGTGCTGCAAGGCAGCCGCCATCTGGTTCCTGATCCAGGATGAAACCATCCACGACGAAGACTGAACCCTCAGCCAACAAGCAGACCATGCGCCTCAAACTGGAAAGCGAGACCAGCCGTCTCCTCTACCTGCTCCTGCTGACCGATGTGGTCCTGGTCTTCCTCCACGTCCTGGGCAAAACTGATATTTTGGCCACCACCCTGGTTGACCTGGACGTGGATGGCGGCTACGCCGAAATCTTTCAATATGTCAAAGAGTTCTGGATCGCTTCCCTGCTGGTCCTGCTCTATGTGGTCCGCCGCAAGGGCTGCTATCTGGCCTGGGCCTGCCTCTTTTTCTACTTCCTGGCCGATGATTCTCTGCAGATCCACGAACAGGTGGGGGCATACCTGGCCCAGACTCTGGATCTGCAGCCAGCCTTCAACCTGCGCGCCGTTGACCTGGGGGAGCTGTTGGTTTCAGCAGTCGCGGGAACGGTCCTGTTCCTGGCCATCGCCTCCACCTATCTCAGCGGCGACAAAGAGGTCAGACGTTTTTCCAACCGGCTCTTTCCGCTTATGGTGCTGCTGGCCATCTGCGGCGTGGTTTTTGACATGGTGGAGATCATGTTCGTCTGGGGCCGCCCCCTCTGGGACCTGATCGAGGACGGCGGCGAACTCCTGGCCATGAGCCTGATCCTCTGGTACGTCTTTGGCCAGCGCCCGAGCCAGAACAGCCCATTGTCCCCGAACACTCCAACCAAGCCACTGCAACCGGACCTGCACACCAATCTTCCCTGAACCACAGACCAGCCTGGCCGGATCAGTTTTTCACGACCATCCGCCGCAACATCCCATGCACCACCGCTCCGTTGATGGCTGGTTCGGTCTGCAGACAGACGCGGTTGCCCGGATTGGCCCGGCACTGTTCCTGCCCCTGTTCATTCAGCATCCCACAGACTCTCACGGACTGAGGCTCAATCGAGCGCCCCAGGTACTCGATCTCATCGCCGACCTCCAGAGGATTGCGGGCCTCCACCAGCAAACAACCATCCACGGCCAGGACCACGGCCACCGGCTCAACCCGGATCGGGGCCCGTGAACTCTGATAGAGCATATCAGCCGCGCCCGGCTGACTATCAAAAAAATTCTCACTCCCCCCCCGGGTACCGATGGCTGCAACCTCGGCCATGAATCTGTCGGGCAGACGGATCCCCGCTGGATTCTCCCAGGCCGCAGGAGCAAGACCTGCCAGGTAATCAAGGGCCGCCCGGTAGACCCGCACCACTCCTCCCACGTAAAAAAGCGACTTCATCCGCCCCTCGAGCTTGAGGGAATCCACTCCGGCCGCCACCAGTTCAGGTAGACGCTCGAGCAGACAAAGATCTTTGGAGTTGAAGATGTAGGTCCCGTGCTCGTCCTCTTCCACCGGGAAATACTGATCTGGCCGCTTCTCCTCCATGAGCGCATAGCTGTAACGGCAGGGATGGGCGCAATGGCCCTGGTTTGCATCGCGACCCGTCATGTAATTGGAGAGCATGCAGCGGCCGGAATAGGAGATACACAGGGCCCCATGGACAAAGATCTCAAGTTCGGCCGTGACCGCGCCGCGCACCTCAATAATCTCCTCCAGCGACAGCTCCCGCGCCAGATTGAGACGCACGGCGCCCTGCTCCTGCCAGAAGGTAGCCGCCGCCGCATTGGTGACATTGGCCTGGGTCGAGAGATGGATGGGCAGACCAGGCACCAGCCTCCGGGCCCGATTCAAGATTCCAGGATCGGCAATGATCAGACCATCGACTCCGATGGTCTGAAGTTCCAGAAGATACTCATCAAGCCCCACCAGATCACGGTTATGGGCGAAGATATTCACGGTCACATAGACCCTGGCCCCGTGTTCATGGGCATAGACCACGGCCTCTTCCATCCCGGCCCGGTCAAAATTTCCGGCTTTGGCCCGGAGGCTGAATCCGCTGCCGCCCAGATAGACAGCATCGGCACCGTAATGAATGGCAGTCTGCAGTTTGGCAAAGGTCCCGGCCGGGGCCAGAAGCTCCGGGATTCGGATCATCGATCTTTCTTTTTTATCCATGGTAAGGTACATTTCAAGGACTGAATGAAACTGAACAAGCAAGCGGAAACCAAGAGACCTCAGGGGTACCGCAAGCCGCCTCGAAATGCAAGTGATACAGTGAAGCAGACCAGTATAGGAGTTGCCATGAGCGGTGGAGTTGATTCCACGGCCACGGCCCTGCTCCTCAAACAACAGCACCGGGTCACGGGTTTTTTCATGGAACTGGCTCAGTCGAATCTTGCCGCCGACCGACAGCGGGTTCAGGAGATCGCCGCCCGGCTGGACATCCCGCTCCACTGCGTCGACCTGCATGAGGCCTTTACGGCCCAGGTCCTGCGCCCCTTCGCGCACAGCTATGGCTGTGGCCTGACTCCCAATCCCTGCATTATCTGCAATGAGACCATCAAGTTTGGCCGATTCCTTGAGCACATCCTCGACCAGGGCATGACGGCCATGGCCACCGGCCATTACGCCCAGATCCGTAAACAGGAGGGGCAGGTTCAACTCTGCCGGGGTCAGGACCAGAACAAGGACCAGTCCTATTTCCTGGCCCGTCTGGACCAGAACCAGTTGCAGCGCGTCGTGTTCCCCCTGGGCCAGATGACCAAGGAAGAGGCCTACCAGCTGGTGGAAGAGGCCGGATTTACTGATTTTCGCGGCCGCGAGAGCCAGGACATCTGTTTTCTCGATCAGGGCAGCGCCGGGGATTACCTGCAGCAGAGGCTGGGTCTGGCGGAACAGCCGGGCGAGATCGTCAACGCCCAGGGCCAGGTCCTGGGGCAGCACCGGGGCATCTTTCACTACACCATTGGCCAGCGCCGGGGCCTGGGCCTCCCGGACCAGACCCCCTGGTATGTAACCGGCCTGGATGCCAAACAAAACCGGGTAGTGGTCGGCAAACAGGACGCACTGTTCCAACACCGGGTCGAAATCCATACCCTGCGCTGGCACGATACACCCCTGCCCCCGGCCGATCAGACCTTCGAGGTCAAGCTCCGCCATTGCCGCTTGGGGGGACAGGCCACCCTGACGATCACGGCGCCTGACCGGGCCACCATCAACTTCACAGAACCACAGCGAGCCGTGACTCCGGGCCAGTTTGCGGTTATCTATGACCACGAACGGGTCATGGGCAGCGGGGTGATCCAATGACCAGCCAACACAACGACCAGAAAGTCCTGATCTCCACCCTGGGCTGCAAGGTCAACCAGTATGAATCGGCCGCCTTCCAGAGTGACTTTGAGGCCGCCGGCTGCAGCATGTGCGGACGCGGCGAAGAGGCCGATATCATCGTGGTCAACACCTGCGCGGTCACCACCAAGGCCGGGGCACAATCACGACGAACCATCCGCAGCCTGCTCCGCCGCCATCCCCAGGCCCGTCTGGTGATTACCGGCTGTTATGCCCAGCTGGCCGGCCAGGAGCTGATCGAGATCAGCGACGGCCCCATCTGTATCGTCGGCAACGGCAACAAAGACAAGCTGGTGGCCGCCACTCTCCATCCCAGCCCCTGTGAGTTGACCATGCTCACCGGCAAGATCCGCCACAAGACCGACATCTGCGATCTTACGGTGCAACGCTTCGGCACACGGACCCGGGCCTACCTGCGCGTCCAGGACGGCTGCGACAATTTCTGCACCTACTGCATCGTCCCGTATACCCGGGGGCCCAGTCGCAGCCTGGCCTCCTCCAAGGTCCTTGACCAGGCCCGTATCTTCCGCGACCAGAGCCATCGCGAGATCGTGGTCACCGGCATCCATGTGGGCCAATACGGCCGTGATCTTGAAGGCAAGCCAACCATCGCCCAGCTCCTGGGTAAGCTCTGCCGGGCCACACCTGCAATTCGCTACCGCCTCAGCTCCATTGAGCCCCTGGAGGTCAGCGATGAACTGCTGACCGTGATGAGCCAGGAGGGCAACTTCATGCCCCATTTCCACATCCCTTTGCAGAGCGGTGATGACCAGATCCTGAAACGGATGAACCGCCATTACGACCGCGCCCAATTTCTTGCGGTCACCCGGCGCTGCCTGGAGGCCCTGCCCGATGCCGCCCTGGGCATCGATGTCCTCACCGGTTTCCCCGGCGAGAGCGAAGAACAGTTTCGTAACACCGTGGAACTCCTTGAGCAGTGCGGCTGCAGCTACCTGCACGTCTTCCCCTATTCAAGGCGGCCAGGAACCCCGGCAGCCGATTTCAGAGACCAGATCCCCGGACCCGTCAAAGATGAACGGGTGGCCATCCTCCGGAATTTGAGTGAACAACAGAAACAGGCCTTTTACCAGCGCCATCTGGGCACCATCCGCCCGGTCCTGGTGGAGCGCCGGCACAAGTCAGGCGGCCCGCTCAAAGGCTTTACCGACAACTACATCCCCATAAGCTTTGCCGGAGATGACACCCTGATCAACTGCGTGGTGCCGGTCCGGCTGGAGCGATTGTGCGACCAGGAGGTTGTGGGGACCCATGACAACCGGCAGGAGACAGGCCATGCGCGCTGAGATCATTGCCATTGGCGACGAGCTGACCTCGGGCCGTATCCTCAACACCACCAGCAACTACGCCGCCCATTGTCTGTTTCAGGCCGGTCATGAGATTCACGCCATGCACACCATCGGCGACACCCCGGAACTGATCGCTGAGCTCCTGATTCAGGCCCTGAAACGGGTCGATGTGATCCTGGTCACCGGCGGCCTCGGGGCCACCGACGATGACCTGACCAACGAAGCGGTGAGCCGGGCCCTGGCTCGGCCCGCCACCCTCTATCCTGAGATCCTGACCCGCATCCAGAAGAAACTTGGGAGCAGGGGCTGCGTCTCCCTGGACAAACTGGCCTGGCTCCCACAGGGTGCCGAACTCCTGAACCCGGACACCCCCATGGCAGGCCACCTGTTGATCCACGACCAGGTCCCGATCTTTTTCCTGCCCGGAGTCCCCAGCCAGATGCACTACCTGATGGACAAACGGGTCTTGCCCTGGCTGGCTGCCCATGAAGCCACATACCCGGGCCTGAACTCCTGCCAGCGGCTCTACAAATTCTTCGCAACAAGCGAGATGACAATTAACAGGGAGATCCAGGAACTCAAACTGGCGCCTGAAATCGATGTCGGTTATTACCCGGTCGGCCATGACGTCCATCTGAGCCTGACGCTCCGGGGCCATGACCAGGATCTCACTCTCCAGCTCTTCAACCGGGCCTGCTCCCAGGTCGAACACCATTTCGGCCAGGCGATCTATGGCCGGGATCTGGAGACCATGGAGTCCGTGGTTGGCGACTTGCTGACCCGACAGGGCTTGACCCTGGCCCTGGCCGAATCCTGCACCGGCGGACTGATCAGTTCACGCATCACCACAGTCGCGGGCAGCTCCACCTATTTTTTGGGCGGGGTCACCTCCTATGCCGACTCCATGAAAGAGAACTGCCTTGGGATTGAAAAGGAACTGCTCAGCAGACACGGGGCGGTCAGCCCGGAAACAGCGGCGGCCATGGCCATGAACATCCAGCGGATCAGCGGCGCCGACCTGACCCTCTCGGTGACCGGCATTGCAGGCCCTGGCGGCGGCACCCTGGAAAAACCGGTGGGCACCGTGCACATGGGGCTTATGGGACCGACAGGTCTGAATCTCCACCAATTCGATTTTTCAGGGGATCGTATGGAGATTCAGGCGATTACGGCCCAGACCGGCCTTGACCTTCTACGTCGTCATCTGCTAGAATTGAAAACGGTGTCGTAACACTTACGATCGACCAGATCGCCCCACATTCATCCCCGTATCGTTCAGGAGACCTCCATGGCAGCAAAGACAGATCCGGCCAAAAACAAGTCAGACAAGTTGGGTAGCATCGACAACGCGATCAGCCAGATTCAACGCCAGTTCGGCAAAGGCTCGATCATGCGTCTGGGCAGCCAGGAACGGCTCCAGATTCCGGTCATCTCCACCAGTTGCCTGGGACTCGACATCGCCCTCGGGGTCGGCGGTCTGCCCAAGGGTCGAATCACCGAGATCTACGGACCGGAGTCCTCAGGCAAAACCACCCTGGCCCTGCATGTTGCGGCCGAGGCCCAGAGACTGGGGGGGACCGCGGCCTTTATCGACGCCGAACATGCTCTGGATACCGAATACGCCAGACGGCTGGGGGTGGATATCGACAATCTCCTGGTCTCCCAACCAGACTTTGGCGAGCAGGCCCTGGAAATTGCCGAAATCCTGATCCGCTCCGGCGGGATAGACGTGATCGTCATCGACTCGGTGGCCGCCCTGGTCCCCCGGGCAGAGATCGACGGCAATGTCGGTGACTCACACGTGGGCCTCCAGGCCCGGCTCATGTCCCAGGCCATGCGGAAATTCACCGGTGTCCTCAATCGCAGCAATACCGTCCTGATCTTTATCAACCAGATCCGCATGAAGATCGGCGTCATGTTCGGCAGCCCTGAGACCACCACCGGCGGCAACGCCCTCAAGTTCTACTCTTCCCTGCGCCTCGATATCCGCCGCATCGGCGCAATCAAAGAGGGCCAGGACGTGATCGGCAACAGGACCCGGGTCAAGGTGGTCAAAAACAAGGTTGCACCCCCCTTCAAGGAGCGCGAATTCGACATCATCTATGGGGAGGGGATTTCCCGCACCGGCGACCTGCTTGATCTGGCCGTGGACCAGGAGATCGTCGACAAGAGCGGCTCCTGGTATTCCTATCTGGACGAACGCATCGGCCAGGGACGCGAAAATGCCAAACGCTTCCTGGGCGAACACCCGGAGATGGTCCTGGAGATCGAAAACAAGGTGAGAATGGGATTTGGACTGCCCCGAGTAGGGGAGGCCGTGGTTCAGGAGGCAGAGGACACCGGGCTGGAAGCGGAGTAAGAAAACATGGCCGCCCAGGGCGGCCAGTACCGGACGACCTGGGCTCAGGCCCCCTTGATGCGACCGATGAGTGCGGTGGTCGACAGGTCGTGCGCAAAATCGATCCGGACCACCCGGCCACCCAGGGCCTTGACCTCAGCCGCCCCCACGATCTGCTCCTCGGACCAGTCAGCCCCTTTGACCAGGACCTGGGGCCTGAGGGTGGTGATCAGTTCCAGCGGGGTGGACTCATCAAAGATGACCAGGGCATCGACACAGGCAAGCCCGGCCAGAACCCGGGCCCGATCCTGCTGGTTGTTCACCGGCCGCCCGGGACCCTTCAAACCGCGGATTGAAGCATCCGAGTTCAGACCCAGGATCAGATAATCTCCTTCATGCCTGGCCCGCTCAAGATAGTGGACATGGCCGGCGTGGAGGATGTCAAAACAGCCGTTGGTAAAGACAATGCGCTGACCCAGCCGCTGCCGTCGCGCCGTCTGTCGTTGGCATTCGTCCAGACTCAGCAGTTTCTGCCCGCTGGACCCATGGCCCGGGTCCTGGGCCACGGTATTAAAACGCTGTCGCAGCTGATGCTGACGTCGCCAGTCCACCGGCAGCACCACCTCTTCCGGACCAGCACCTGCCTCATGGAGGATTGTCCCATCCGGGGCAACCAGCAGCGAATGGCCGGCCAACTCAAGATCGCCACAGGGTCCGCAGCCATTGCATGACACCAGATGAATCTGGTTTTCGATGGCCCGGGCCTGCTGAAGGATGCGCCATTGCGCCAGCCTGGCCAATGGCCACTGGGCCGAGACCGCCAGGACATCGGCCGCCTGCCGACACTGCTCCCGGGCAAGCTCCGGAAAGCGGAGATCATAACAGATCAGCCCCGCAACCAGACCGCAGCCCGTCTCAACCACCTCCGGGGAATCGCCCGGACGCAGCCACTGATCTTCCTGCCAGAAGGCAAAGAGCCGCTGTTTGCGGATTTTGCCACAGATGCCGTGGCCATTGACAAAGAAGAGGGTATTGTACAGAGAAGTTTCCGCGGGGTCAGCCTCCTGCTCCACCAGGGAACCGGCCAGAGTCAGCCCTTGGGCCGCCGCCAACTCGGTAAGACGGGTCAGAATCTTGGGCGTTTCAGCGGCCAGGACAGCCAACTGCTCATAGACAAAACCAGTGGACCAGACTTCTGGAAGGAGGATCAGGCTCCCGGCGGGAGCGGCAAGGCGGGACAGCCCAGCCTCCACCTGCTCCAGATTGGCCCGACAGTCACTAGGGATAATTTCAAACTGGACAAAACCCAATGCCGAAAACAACTCATCTGCCACGCCAATCCTCCTTACCCTTCTGAACAGTTCGTAAATCCTTGCAAAGGCGGGCAGTCATCCATCAGCCGTTGCCGGATACTGCAGATACTTCCAAATGCTCCAAGGCCTCTATGGCCAGATCGGCCACGGTGGTCTCAACAAAATCACCTTCAACATACAACCTGAGCGGCGTTTCATCCACCAACAACTCAGAAACCAAATCGCCAGCTTCCGAGGCCCCCAGCAAGCCGAGACAGCGAACGGCAAGCCCTCGGACCACATGGTCGGCGCTGGTTATATAAGGCAGCAAGTCCGCGACCACTCCCCGCTTCACCAATTCGCCAGGCTGCGTCTCAGCCAGACGACCTACACCCCACAAAAGGCCCCGCTGCAAAGCTGGCAGTTCAAGATAATTACCATCCTGAAAATCCAGAGGCCCATCCTCACGCATATACGAGATCAGCATGTGGACATACTCCTGAAACAGGAGCGGTTCATGGACCATGATCTCAGCCATGGCCTCGGGGGCGCCCCAGCCAATGCCACCCGACTCATCGTTGAGGCTCCACAACATGCGGCGCATGATAATTCTGCCCGCCTCCAGATCTTCTTCGGCCAGGCGGGCAACGATCCGACCAAAGACACTCACCGCATGCCAGCGCAATCGTTCATCACTCCGACACAGAGCTAAAAACAGTGGGTTAAGCACCTCCGTGGGCAAAAAATTATCAATGGCGGCCAAAATAGCCCCCAGATCATCACCGGCCAGCAAAGCCAAAATTTCTGCTTTTCTTTTTCTCGTACTCACTGGACCCTCCGCAATGAGAATAATTATCGACCAACAGAGTCTAATCATTCTCCAGATGAAGGCAAGATGGTATCCGCCCCTTCATACTTTCAGGGCACCCTTCAATCATAGCCAAGAAAGATATCGGTATAGATACAGTCATCTGCAATACCTATGTCGGCCACCTCCCTCGTTACAATAATACGGGAATTCAGGTTACAGGAAGGCGAAATCAACTGTGCTGTAATATTTGAACATAATTCTCAAATACCAGATTTGACGTCTGCGGTGAGGGGTGGGCCTAGTACCTCGTAAATCATAAAGTATCGCAAGATTACGAAGGGATTTGGCGGGACAACAAGGCACGGCTAGCGGCGCATAGCAGCACTATGTAACAGAAGCCGTAACGCAGTTGGCTCGTCAAATAACAAGTAAGATGCGACAGTTTAAGTTTTACGAGGTACTGGCAGTCCCTCTTGATTTCTTCGTTATATGGAGTTTTTTTTAAAACCAATCTTCAAGGATCAAGCCTTCGACTCTACTGAATTCTTTTGTGTTGTGTGTGACTAATGTAGAATTTGAACTCAAGGCTATTCCTGCAATTAGAGTGTCATAGGGGCCTATTGGTGTGCCTATATTTTCCAGTTCTGCTCTGATCATTGCAGCAACCTCGGCCTCTTTTGAGGCGAAAGGCATGACGGCAATGCGTAAGATTAGCGATTCTAGTTGTTTCTTTCTTTTTTTCGGACTGTTTGATTTTGCTATTCCGACTTCAAGCTCATAAAGAGCGATTGACGGTATAGAAATATCTTTTGGGGACTTGGATAGTAAGGTCTCTGCGACATTGCCCATACCTTTAAAAAAGTAAATAAGTGTGTTTGTGTCAAGGAGATACAATTTTAGAGATCCTCCCTTGGGGAGTCATGGCCGGCGCTCGATCTTATCTCTTGGATGGATGGGAAATCATCTTTCCAGCTACCTGCTAACTTGACGACATCCTGAGGCCATTCAGTTGTTACTTTTTCTTCTATAATCCCCGCAACCCATTTGCTAACGGATATGTGGCTAGATTTAGCAGCTTCTTTCAATTTGTTTTCAGTCGCATTGTCGAGATAAATAGTTACTTGACCCATAATCGCACCTCACTGAGATTTGTTTACAATATAATTGTAATTATAATTGCAGTGGTATTTTTTGTCAAGTTGCCGATTGGACATGAGGGTAGTGCGTATTTGCTGTGCCACGTCTGGCATAAGCGGCGCCTTTTGGCGCCCGACTCAATGCCATTGCCAGTCTCCAACTCGAAGTCGATATCCTGGATGATTAGTTATTTTTTTACATTACGCATTTTTTTGGGGTCCGAAGTTAATTATTTAATTTTATTGGCAATAAGCACCGAATTATTTCTGGGCATTCGCCTTAAAGCTTTGTCGGCATTTTGCTAAAATTTATTTTAAACATGACCATATTATAGCAATTAGCTACAGCAAGCACAGGGTGGTAGTTAAATGAGAGTTATCTTTTTATACACACAATGGGGCGCGTCTGGGTTCAGTGGCGCGCCCCGGATTGTCAGATTTTAACAGCCAGAACCTTTTCGCGTCCCCTGGAACCCTTGGTTGTGCGATTTTTCTTATATTTTCAGATGGCTACAAAAATTAATTTGCCATTTGTTCGCAAACATGCTAACTTATTCGTATGCGAGAAATAAGTTTCTACCGTCTTGAGAATGGAAAATGTCCAGTGGAGGATTACCTTGAGAATCTCTCCAATAAACAAGTTGAAAAGGTTTTCTTCGTTCTCGACTTGATTGAGGCAATAGATATAGTTCCTCGCAAATTTTTCAAAAAGCTGGAAGCTACCGATGATATTTGGGAGGTTCGCATCCAGCATGGGAATAATATTTTTCGTTTGTTCGGTTTCCTTGATGGGAATGAATTGGTTGTTCTGAACCATGCTTTCACCAAGAAAACCCAGAAGGTTCCCCAAAAAGAGATTAAAATTGCCGAGCAAAGGAAGAAAGACTATTTCGCAAGAAGGAGGTTGGCATGAGTGATTTACAAAAATACAAAGCAAAACGCATGAGCAAAGATCCTGAGTCTTGGGCTAACTATGACGAGCGTTTCGAAACCTTTAAATTAGGTCTTCTACTGAAAGAAGCTCGCATGAAAGCAGGAATGACCCAAGAGCAAATTGCCACTGAGCTCCAAACTACAAAATCTGTTATTTCGAGAATGGAGAACCATGCAACGGATATTCGTTTGTCCACTCTTGAGAAATTTGCCAAAGCCGTCGGACGGCATATCCATGTAGCTTTGGTCTAATTTCTTTCTTCTTCCCTCCTCCCATTCCTCAGATCCATGAGGATTTCTTTATTTTTTATACGCACAACGTCGGGCATAAGCGGCGCCGTTTGGCGTCCGACCTAATGCCTTTGTTGTGTGATAATTTTTATTATTTCAATATGTTAAGCTAGATGAGTGCCTCAATATCTATATCGAGTTCTTTGGCAATATTCTTTAAAGTGTCAATAGTAGGATTTCTTTTATTGTTTTCGATTTGTGAAAGATAGGCGGAACTGATACCGACATTTTTTGCCAACTCATTCATTTTGATATGCTTATACTCTCTCCATGCACGGATTGGGTTTGTTCCGTCAAGAATTGCAAAAGTAACTTCGCCAGGTATGGCTATTTCTGTTCCGTCTTGAATTGCTTTCAAGTTCTTTTCAATATCTTTTATATCTTCAGCGTCCTCCAAAGCCTCTTGAAGTTTTTCGTACTCACTGAAGGGAATAACAGCCCATTCTGGTTTTCCGTTTTTTTCGATAATTTGGATGTTCATTTGTATACCTCCCCACGAGTCTTGATGTTAATGACATGGATTAGCAACTCGTTTTCATTGATAGTGTAAACTACTCGCCAGTCACCAACTCGAAGTCGATAGCCTGGATGATTGGTTAATTTTTTTATATTACGCATTTTTTTGGGGCCAGAAGCTAATTCTTTAATTTTATTGGCAATAAGCACCGCATTATTTCTGGGCATTCGCCTTAAAGCTTTGTCGGCATTTTTGCTAAAAGTTATCTTAAACATATTAATATAATAGCAATTAGCTACAACAAGTACAAGATGATAATTAACTGAGAGTTATTTTTTTTACACACAACGTTTTGGGTGAGCTGCCCGCCTCGGATTGGCAGATTTTAACAGCCCGAACCTTTTCGGGTCAGCTCTACCCTTTTGTTCGCTGATTATTCATAATTTTAATATGTTAGTGGCGAAATTTGTTAACTTGGACATCCTTCATTATTTTGTAGTGTGTATCATTTCCAGTAAGTAGGGGGAGACCGTGAGCTACCGCAGTAGAACCAATTAGAGCATCGGCGAGTTGCATAGAGTGGCTTAAGAAATGTTGTTCAACTGCAAACATGGCTTTGGCAGAAATTTCTTCAGTTATATATAGGATTGTGGCATTCCAGGCGTGAAGGGCCTGCCGAAGGTTGTTCAGCTCTTTTTTGTTTCTCATGCCCTGAACAAGTTCCATGTATGTGACAACAGAAATTGAAAAACTTTCTAGATTCTCTATAGTCTTGAATGCCTTTTCGTTTCCTCGCAAATACCAGATGAGCACGTCAGTGTCGACTATGAGCATTAGAACCTTCCTTTTCTTAAATTTCTGACATATTCATCTACGTTTTGAGATTGATCATGGTTTTTCCACATACCAAACAATTTATGCTGAGTTATTTTGTTTTTTTTCTCCTCAAAAGGAACCAATTTAGCACAAGGTTTCCCGCGAAAAGTGATAACGACTTCTTCCCCCCGATTCACAGTTTCTATTAATTCTTTAGAATGAAATCTTAAATCTTTGGCTGTTGCTTTCATAATGTCTCCCAATTCAGTTTGTTTATATTTCAAAGTATAAACTTTAGAGACTGGGAAGTCAAATTTTGAAATTGGTAAAATGTATTTTTTGAAAGCAAACGTTTCCCATAACCAGCGGGCCACAGACCTAGACCGTCAGGCCGCAAACGTTCTTCCCGTTAGACCACGACGCCTTGAACAGATCGAAACGAAGAATCGTCGGTGCCCGTCGAACTTGTTATCAGAATCTCTTGTGGCCGCCCTGTTACGGATGGCGGCATGAAACTTTTTTAGGAAACTTCAGTAGGTAATAGGGGTCTGACCCCTATTACCCGCTTCCCGGACATCTGAAAACTCTCAGCGCCATTCTTCGCTGTCGCACTCCTGAATCCGGAGAGCTGTATGTCCAGTGTCCAGCCTGTGATCATGCAGAATGGCGCCCCATCTCTTGTGGCAACCGGCATTGTCCAAAATGCCAGAACCATAACACCAGCCAATGGATTGATAAGCAGCAGAAAAAATTGTTACCGGTGCCGTATTTTATGGCAACGTTTACCTTGCCGCGTGAACTGAGGTCATTGGCCTGGTTCAATCAGAAAGCGGTCTATACGCTCTTATTCAAGTGCGTTTCCAGTACCTTGAAGGATTTCGGCATGAACCCGAAACACCTGGGAGCAGAGATCGGCATGACTATGGTGCTGCATACAAACACCAGGAGTCTGGATTACCATCCCCATATTCATGCGGTGGTTCCTGGGGGCGGTATTGATAGAAAACGTGGTTACTGGAAAAAGCTCAAAGGAGACTATCTTTTTAATGGGATAGTGTTGGGAAAAGTATTCCGAGCACGTTTCCTGGAAGCAATAAAAGAAGCTGGGCTGGTAATTCCCCCAAAAGTCCCCCGGAAATGGGTAGCACACTGCGTGAATGTTGGCAGGGGGATAGAGGCTCTGAAATACTTATCGCGTTACCTCTACCGCGGGGTGATCAGTGAGAAAAATATTGTTTCCAACAAGGATGGGCAGGTCACATTCAAGTACATTGATAGCGATACCGGTGCGACAAAATTCCGCACACTCCCGGGCGAAGAGTTTTTGCATCTCATCGGGCGACATGTGCTGCCAAAAGGGTTTAGGCGAGTCAGGGACTATGGGTTTCTTCATAGTAATGCCAAGAAGCTGCTCTCTCTTGTCCAGCTCATCCTGCACGTCATTATTGAAATATTTGCACCACGCCAAAGACCTGCTTTCAAGTGTCCCTGCTGCAAGGCTTCGATGCTGATTGTAGAATTCCGGAGGAATGTAAGAAGACCGGGATTCTTTTCAGTACCCCCTCGAGGGGTGTAACTGTTCTACCCGGCGCCGCCTCAATATTCATTTTAGAAGGAGGAAGGTTGGTTCTATGAAATAACTGATTTTTTATGCCTGTACAGGCAAAGGGACACGTGCGGCCTGAGAAAAGTGCATATCATTCGATTGCACTTCTGACAGAATCCTTTGAAAAAGATATTTCCTTGTTAGTACCCCGGGCTTGTTCAACCATGGATAAGATTGTGGATCGCTGCGCGCTCACAATCTATCCTTATTCGTTAGCGGAAATAGATTTATTTTGCATAGTTAGTAATGGTCTTCATGCCAGCCCTTTTATGGAAATAAATAGAATTTGGCAAAACCCAAACAACTAAGAATAATGCAAACTTAATCAAACTCAAATACGCATTATTATTTTGTGTTAAAGAGATTGAAAAAGCTACCGCCGAACATAGCAGTAAAATATAATTAATTATCCACCCCCAACTCTTAAATCTATATAAACCTAAAAATGAGACAATTGCAGCCATTGCAATAAGATACAAAAATACCTGAATATATATAATTTTAATAATTAGTGCATAGTATATTGAATTACAGATTGATATAGGAAGGATTGCATATACATAAAAGAAAAACCAACTCATTGATTTTTCGAAATTTGTCTTTTCCGATTTTTTCCTTGCCCATACCGCAGCAAACAACAACAAAGCGAGAATTACAACTAATGGCAACATTGGTAAAACAATTTCCCTAAACCAACTCATTACATTACTCTCCTCTTATAAAAAAATTTTCAACAGGTCGTCTTCATTTTTGGGACGCTAACGACAAGCTCACCGGACCGCGCCGCCGGGCGTGGATAATTGAACGGTGCTTCTCGCGGTCCGGTGAAGCGTTTGGTTAAGTGATATGTTTGATTTTATTTACTATTTTGTGGAACAGTTTGTTCAGTTTTTGGTCGATGGCTTTGAATATTGGAAGCACCCTGAATGGTTTCTTGTTGTCTCTGTGATAACTGCTGCTGTTGTGCCTTGGGTGTTACCAATTCTCGGAAAGAGGGCAAAACGTAAATAGCTAATAATGTACCTATAAATAGCATTATAATCGCAGAGGTTACAGATACAGTGACCTTGCCCAAAAAACTTTCATGCCATACTCGCTTTACTGCTTGTATTGGTGAAAAAGGTTTGATTTTATTTTCAAGTTCAAATATTGCCTGGTCTACTATTCCAATCATAGGATTCAGGTGAGACATAAGACGATCCGCAGAAAGGGTCGTTATCCGCACATACTGTGCATTGTTTATGAAAATTTCATAGTGCCTTTGATCATATTTTAATAACGGAGCAATGTTGTCAATCCATACCATGCAATCTTCGGCAGATTTGAATAGAGGGCCGGTTCCTCTTTCTATTTTTAGTAGCTTTAGTTGCTTAAGACGCTCTTTGTTGTTCATGTTTTTCGACGGAGCTAATCGTTTTGTGGATTGTTTAGTGCTTATGTCACTTACACACGATCACCAGATCATATATGGGCACAAGAAAATTCGAGGATGTTGTTTTGTCTTTTATCTCATAGCCGTTAGGACAAGTTTTACCCGCTTCTCGATAGCAGTCTTTTAGAAATTCTTCGCATCTTACGGCTACCCCTTGTTCGCCGCTGGGAAGAACTATTGTTTCTGATGAGGTGGCACATGATGATAGAAAGCAAATAACCATAAGTAATGTTATAATTTTCATTTGGTTTTCCTGTATATGTTTTAGCTGTTATGCTTTGAGCCGCTGATTATCTTATGATTATTGTTGGGTTCTACCACTTAACGTTTAAGTTCACTTGCGCCGCCACCAAAGGTTGACCGCCAGGACACAAACGTTCACGGCGTCAAGCGAAACGCCTTGTTCGCTTTTTCATTTTATTTCAGATAGTTATCGACGAATTGACGTGGTTTAAGAACCTCGATCTCTTTGTATCCTGATATTTTCAGCAGGTGTTTGTCACCACTGACAATCAGCTTGCTTTGACAGGCGATGGCACACTCAACAAATTTGTTGTCATCTGGATCTTCACAGATTGTCTCAATAATGCCTTTTGTCTCAACGAATTCTCCGAAGATAGTGAATAGCTCGATGATCGGCTCGATATTGATAGAAGGATATTTCGCTGAAAGTTCTTCGCCAATCCGTTGGTATTCTTCAAGTATTTGTTCAGTTAGGACAATCTTAATTTGGGATTTTCGCCAAGATTGAAGAATTTGAGAAGGTGGACCACCAAAGAATATGCCCGATATGAAAACATTTGTATCCAGGACAATTTTCATTTTTTACCCCGGACTTTCTTGATTGCCTCCGTAATATCTGTTTTTTTCAATCCTGCCTTTTTTCCGTCGTTACGGGCTTTAGCAATTAGCTCGTCGAATTCATCAATTGATGGGGGAGTAATGCTTTTTAATATTACTACATCTTTGTCGCCAACAACGATGAACTGCGCGCCTGCTTTCAAATTCAGGTTTCTCCGAATATTATCGGGTATTACGACTTGCCCTTTTGACGACATTTTTGTGGTAGATACGTTTGCCATGATGTGCCTCCAGAATTAGTGTTTCTTACATGTAAGATTATACTGAGGACATCTACGAAAAGCAAGTAATGGGTCATTCTTTTGAAGCGAACTATATTATTATGCGCGGTATAATAATGCGAAGGAGTTACATATGGCTGACCTTCAATCCTTCAAAAAATACCTGATTGACAAACGTTTGGTGCCAGCGAAAAAGCAGCCTTACTACGTCCACTGGGTATCCAATTTCCTGATATCGTACAAGAAAAAGGAAGTCACACCGGTTGATGATCGCCTTGTTAATTCTTTTTTGGAGCGTCTTGCCAAGACCAATGAGGATTGGCAAGTCAACCAAGCTCGCGAAGCACTTCGTCTCTTTTTTTATTACATCTCCCAAGGCACTGATAAGCACCCCCACCCTATTATCCCACTGGAGTCCGATAGCGCCTGGCAGCATGTCGTTCAGCAAATGCGAGAGGCCCTGCGCCTCAGACATCGAGCCATCAGCACCGAGAAGACTTACCTGAACTGGGTTCGCGGTTTTTATACCTTTCTCCACGGTAAGCACCCTGCTGAGATTGACTCCAGTGACGTCAAAAGATTCCTCAGTTATCTGGCAGTTGATGGAAAAGTGGCCGCCTCGACCCAGAATCAGGCCTTCAGCGCCCTGTTGTTTCTCTTCCGGCACGCACTGGATCAAGATTTGACCGATATTGCTGACACAGTTCGAGCCAATAAACGACGCAAGTTGCCTGTGGTCATCAGCAAACAGGAAGTGCAGAGAATATTCAGTCATCTTGATGGTGTCGCACTTCTCATGGCTCGACTCATCTATTGCTGCGGACTGCGCCTGCAGGAGTGTCTCAGCCTGCGCGTCAAGGACCTTGATTTTGAGCAGAATACCTTGACGATTCGCTCGGGCAAAGGTGACAAAGATCGTCTAACCGTGTTACCCCAATCGCTCAAAAATGATCTTCACACCCACCTTGTGGACGTGCGCCAACTCCATGAACAAGATTATGGTCAACTAAATGCTGCAGGCATCCAGCTGAAAGCGACCTGGAAGAGTGCAAATGCATTATATGCTTAACGTACCATCCATAATGATACTATCTTCAATAAACACCATATGCCAAATTTATTTTCCCTCTTCTGACAAACAAATTTGGCATATCCATGGGATTGATGAACTCGTAACAATTCACACGAGGCTGTAATTTCGAGCAAAGGGAGAAATATTAGGCCGACAACAGCCTGGAACTATAAAGATTTCTACCTTTGGTCGAAATGAAAAAAAGGGAATACAGGGGAGGAGAGAAGGGGCTCAACGCCAAGGATGAGCCATAAAAAAGATGGGCAGTTCTGAGAGATAAAGAACTGGCTGGCATGGGCAAGAGAATACTGGTGGTCGTCGATGATCACCCCCTATACAGGGGGGTCCTCAAATCTATTCAGCTCTACATTTCTTCGCACATTAAGCGGGTCAACAACACGACCGTTCATGGCTATATAAACACCGGGCTGGAGAATCTGAGCTGCGGTGACAGCACACCCCATATTGAATACCGCGTCGCTATCTCAAAATTGGGCGGGATACATGGAACCGGTCATGAAGAGGTTTTACCAGCAACATCTTTCAGGACTTTTGCTGGCGCAACCATGGTGTCTGTGCCGTGGGTGATGATAAATCGCTCCACGGGAGCAGACTTCACTCGCCGGAGGAGCACCAATCTGATACTCCGATTTTTGATCGAAACAAATCTTATCAGTGGTCCAGCCGGCAGTGTACCTCTCTATTTTTATGGTCTAAAGAGAGTCAATCGTTGAATTCTGCTGCGCGGGTCCAGTCCATCACAGAGCAGCTCACAGCACCACGCGTTGCCTCACTTCACCGGTGGGGTAAAGATACGCTTGGCCAATTCGGCATCCAGCAGGAACAGGGCGCTTGAGTTATCACCAATCAGGCGCAGCTTATCCACAACCGCACCCACCGTGGACTCTTCCTCCACCTGCTCTCCGACAAACCAGTCGAGAAAGAACTTGCCCGCATGATCACGATTCTCGATGGCCACATCCATGAGATTATTGATCAGGGCCGTCACCTTCTGCTCATGGGCCAGAACCTGCTCAAAACAGGCCAGGGGCGAGGCCCAGGTCTGCTCCGGCCGTTCAATGGCCTCCAGCACGGCCTTGCCGCCCCGCTCGTGGATATAGTCATACATCTTCATCCCGTGGAACATCTCCTCCTGAACCTGGGCCCGCATCCAGGCGGCAAAACCGTTCAGGCTCAGGGACTGGAAATAGGATTCCATGCCCAGATAAAAATAACTGGAATAAAATTCAGCATTCACCTGCGCGTTCAACGCGTTCACCATTGCCTCTTTCATCGTGACTCTCCTCATCTATAAAATTCGTACGGCTCGTTCTCAACACAACCTGCAAACAACCAGACAATGTTCAAGTCAACACCAAACCGGCCCTGAGCAGTCAGGGGTGGAGGGCGTCTGACTGCGACACCCCGAAACCAGATCAAACCCGGTCCAGCACTCCCTATTCTTCATCCTTCTTACAGCCGCACCCTTCGGATGTGGAGCCACAACTTTCCGCCTTGGCCTTTTCCATATTCACCTGCGAGCGATTAAAGACCTGAATGGCACAATAGGAGCCGCACATGGAGCAGGCCGGGGTCTTGTCACTGCCGCCCTCCCGGCGGAAACGGGCCGCTTTCTCCGGATCAAGAGACAGTTCAATCTGACCCTTCCAGTCAAGCTTGCTGCGGCGCACGGCCATGAGCCGGTCGCGCTCCATGGCCCCGGGAATTCCCTTGACCAGATCCGCGGCATGGGCGGCTATCTTGGACGCGATAACCCCCTCATGGACATCCTGGACATCAGGAAGCTTCAGATGCTCGGCCGGAGTCACATAACAGAGATAATCGGCACCGGCCGCTGCGGCAATGGCCCCGCCGATGGCACCGGTGATATGATCGTAACCAGGCGCGATATCGGTCACCAGCGGTCCCAGGACATAAAAGGGTGCATTCTTGCACATCTTTTTCTGGAGCATGACATTGGCGGTGATCTGGTCCAAGGGCATGTGGCCCGGGCCCTCAATGATCACCTGCACGCCGGCCGCCCAGGCACGCTCGGTGAGCTCACCCAGATTGATCAACTCCTGAATCTGATTGCGATCAGTGGCATCGGCCAGGCAGCCAGGCCGGATACCATCGCCCAAGCTCAAGGTCACCTCATGCTCCCTGAGGATGGCCAGCAGGTCATCGAAGTATTCAAACATGGGGTTTTCCTTGCCATGATGACTCATCCACTCAAGAGTGAAGGAACCACCACGACTGACAACCCCCATGATCCTCTTCTGGCGGCTGAGCCGCTCCTGGAGATGACGATTGATACCGCAATGGATGGTCATGAAATCTACCCCATCCATGGCCTGTTTTTCGATGACCTTGAACATTTCATCCACGGTGACATCAACGATGTTCTGCTTCTGCTGCTCCACGGCCTCGGCCACCGACTGGTAAATGGGCACAGTGCCCAGAGGCACCGGACAGTTGGCCAGGATCTGGCGCCGAACCTCATCAAGATCACCGCCCATGGACAGGTCCATCATGGTGTCGGCCCCGGCCTTGATGGCCACCCGCAACTTTTCCAGCTCCTGGTCCAGACTGGCAATATCCTTGGACGAACCGATATTGGCATTGACCTTGGTCCGGGTGCCCTTGCCGATGGCGATCACCGGGTCCACCTGGTGATGAATGTTTTTGGTGATGGCAATGGTGCCCTCGGCCACCCCGGCCATGAGCTGCTCCACCGAAATGGCTTCATTTTCGGCACAACGCTCAAAAAGAGGTGTCACCTTACCCTGGAGGGCATCTTCACGAATTGTCATAACCATTTACTCCTTGCAGTAGATATCCAGAACAGCGGCAGAGACCGCCGTCGTTTTCCATTTTTATCAAGTTGACTCATCACCACAGCAGCCAAACAACATACCACACCGTGGCAGATTATGCTCATTTAACAGACCTCTTCAACAGCCTCGCCCCTGATCCACAAAATAAGGAAAAAAGAGACAGGGGGCAGGCACTCACCCACCACATCTCCGCAGTTCTCTCATTCAGCAAGGACCCCGCCACCCCGGTCGATACTAACCGGACCATTCAGGACGGTGCAAAAACGGTACGCACCGTCCCATATATAGCCGGTTCGGCAAATGATCTCAAGTCTCCTCTCCCGACTTCTTGGTTTTCAGAGTCCTGGGTACACATTCCCTCGCTTGACTCAGTCATTCTCGCAGGCCACTCGCACCAGAAGAGAAAATAAACTATTTTGGACACGACCCATTAACCATGATATCTTTTCATTGAGCTTCATCAGTCAACGTCGGAACACCAGAAAAGACAACCATCAAATCGGAGAACAAATGACAACCGGGCAAGCGGATCATAAACTCAAACTACGAACCCTGACCATTGCCGACTATGACGACATAGAGGTGATCATGAAACAGGCCTATGCCGGAATGGGCGGGGCCTGGACCAGAGATGAAATAGACAGACTGCTGAAACTTTTTCCCCAGGGGCAGGTCTGTATTGAAGACAACGGCAGCGTGGTCTGCGCCGCCCTGACTCTCATGGTTGACTACTCAAAAATAGAAGACAACCACTCCTATGACGATATTGTCGACGACGGTAAATTCAGCATCAATGATCTTGAAGGAGACTATCTTTACGGAATTGATGTCTTCGTCCACAAAGACTACAGGGGCATGCGGCTGGGCAGAAGAATCTACGACGCCAGAAAAGAACTCTGCGAAAAGCTCAACCTGAAAGGCATCATCGTCGGCGGCCGCATCCCCGGGTATGCCAAGTACGCCAAAGAACTGACTCCCGATCAGTATATCGACAAGGTGCGCAAAAGAGAACTTGTCGATCAGGTCCTGACCTTTCAGCTCTCCAACGACTTTCACCCCAAACGAGCCATCCGCAACTACATCCCCGAAGACAAGAGTTCCAAGAGCTACGCCGTCATGCTGGAATGGAACAATATCTTCTATCAGAGCAAAAAGAGGATGAGCTGGGGCCGTCGATCCAATGTCCGGATCAGCACGGTCCAATGGCAGATGCGGCCCTTCAACACCGTCGATGACCTGCTGCAGCAGATTGAATTCTTTGTCGCTGCCTGCTCCGGCTACCAGACCGACCTTTTGCTCTTCCCTGAGATGTTCAACGCACCTTTACTGGCCAATTACGATCAGCAGAACCCCTCCCTGGCCATGCGCTCCCTGGCCGACCTTACCGAGCCGTTGCGGGAGGCGATGCTGCAGATGGCGATGAAATACAACACCAACATCATCACCGGAAGCCTGCCGGTCTATCAGGACGACAAACTTTATAACGTCGCCTTTCTCTGTCGACGCGACGGCACCTGGGACTCGCAGCATAAACTGCATATCACCCCTGATGAAGCGGAGTGGTGGGGCTTTCAGGGCGGCAACGAACTGAAGGTCTTTGATACCGATATCGGCAAAATCGGCATCCTGGTCTGTTTTGATGTCGAATTCCCCGAGTTACCGCGGAAACTTGCCGACCTGGGCATGAAGGTGCTGCTGGTCCCCTACTGGACCGACACCAAAAACGCCTACCTGCGGGTCCGGCGCTGCGCCCAGGCCCGGGCCATCGAAAATGAATGCTATGTGGCAATCACAGGCAGCGTCGGCAACCTGCCAAAGGTGAAGAACATGGATATTCAGTATTCCCAGTCGGCGATCTTCACGCCCTCTGATTTCGCTTTCCCGCACGATGCAGTGGCGGCCGAGGCCACTCCCAATACCGAAATGACCCTGCTGGCCGACCTCGACCTGGACCTCTTGAAAGAAATCCGCAAGCATGGCAGCGTCCGCAACCTGGAAAGCCGCCGGACAGATCTCTACAACATCAACTGGACTCCAAAAAACTAACCAGCATGGCTGGACCAAACTGGCCCCAGCCACAATCAACCATGAACGTTCGTTCCTTTGACATGGCCAGTCATGGGTTCCAATGAACTTTCGAATAAAACATAAAGAGGCTCGACCCCCTTTTCGTTTCCTAAGCAAGGAATTTAACCATATAATGCAGTGGATGACGAAAACATCCGCGGAGATGCTTGGCCAGATTTTTTGTTTCAGTTATGAGGTAAGATATTGATGAAGTGGCAGAATCTGCAGCTGGCAGTCTTTCCTTTCCTGAGGTGGTGGCCCCGCGTGACCCGGAAGGCCCTGCACTATGATCTGATGGCGGGACTGACCGGAGCGGTTATTGCCCTGCCCCAGGGGGTCGCCTTTGCGGCTATTGCCGGGATGCCCCCGGAATACGGCCTCTATGCCGGCATGGTCCCGGCCATCGTGGCCGCCCTGTTCGGCTCGTCCTGGCATCTGGTCTCAGGCCCGACCACTGCCGCTTCAATTGTGATCTTCTCGGCCTTGAGCCAGCACGCAACTCCTGGCAGTGCCGAGTATGTCCAGCTGGCACTGACCTTAACGGTCATGGTCGGCCTGATTCAGTTCACGATGGGTCTGGCCCGTTTTGGGACCCTGGTCAATTTCATTTCCCATTCTGTTGTCATTGGATTCACGGCCGGGGCGGCAATTTTGATTGCCACCAGCCAGCTGAAACACTTTTTCGGCTTATCACTCCCCCGGGGTGGTAATTTTTACGAAACACTCTCGGCAGTTTTCTCGCGCTGGAGTGAAATCAATCCCTATATTACCGCAGTCGGCCTGGTGACCATGCTTGCCGGTATCCTCATCAAGCGCTTCAAACCCCGATTTCCCTCAATGATCGTCTCTATGCTGGTCGGCAGTGTGGCCGCATTTGCCCTGAGCAGAATCCTGGGAGCGGATGTGACAAAAATTGCCACTGTCGGGGCGCTGCCGGCCTCATTACCGCCGTTATCCGCCCCGACGCTCTCCCTGACAACGATCAAGATGCTGGCACCGGCCGCTCTGGCAACAACTCTCTTTGCCCTGACCGAGGCCGTGTCGATTGCCCGATCCCTGGCCGATAAGACCGGACAGGACCTTGACGCCAATCAGGAATTCATTGGTCAGGGGCTGTCAAATATCGTGGGCTGTTTTTTTTCCGGATATGTCGCAACCGGTTCATTTAACAGAAGCGGCCTCAACTATCAGGCCGGGGCCAGAACACCACTTGCCGCCATCATCGCCGGGGCTCTGTTGATAGTACTGGTTCTCCTGGTGGCACCGCTGACCGCCTACCTGCCTGATGCGGCCATGGCGGGAATCCTCTTTCTGGTGGCCTGGGGTCTGATCGATATTCCCCATATCCGCAAGGTGCTCCGTGCCAGTCGTTACGAAACACTGATCATGGGAACGACGTTCTTTGCGACGCTGTTTCTGGAACTTGAGTTTGCCATCTTTTTAGGCGTCATGCTGTCACTGGTCCTCTATCTGAAACGGACCTCGCATCCTCGCCTGCGCAGCCGGATACCCAATCCCCGTCAGGCGGAACGGCCCTTTATCACAGATCCGAGCCTGCCCGAGTGTCCGCAGCTGAAGATCGTCCGGATCGAGGACTCGCTTTATTTCGGCTCCGTCAATCATGTCCGGGAGACCATTAATGCAATGTACCGGGAAAATCCCGGCCAGAAACACCTCCTGATCGTGGCCAGAGAAATTAACTTTATTGATATGGCCGGCGCAGATTTTCTCGTTCGACTGGCCCGGGAGCGGAAAGCAGAAGGCGGAGGCTTATATCTCTATCATATCAACGAAGGCGTCTGTGATCATTTCAGGCTCATTGATGACCTGATGCAGATCGGTCCTGAAAATATCTATGAAACAAAACAGGAGGCCATAGCCGAAATCTTTTTGAAGTTGGACCGGACAATCTGTGACCGGTGCACGGCCAGGATCTTTCTGGAATGTCAAACGATCACTCAATGATTAATTGATCTGGGTGGAGGGGTTGGTCTCAGGGTCAGAATGGGCTGCTTGATGAAGCTCTGGTGAACTTTCGGATAAAAAAAGAGGAGGAACCATCATGAAAACCACACAACTTTCAATCGGACTATTTGGAATAATGATATTAATCTCTTTGGCAATAATTTTTCCAAACAAGAGCTTTGCTCATTGTGACACCTTGGATGGGCCGGTTGTCGCAACAACTCGCCTTGCTTTGGATAAAGGCGATGTAACAACGTTACTCAAGTGGGCTCGCCAACTATAAACAAAGGAATTCTGTTTTCGGTTGCCGGTATTCTTGAGGTTATGCATGGGTTACAATTTAAAAGGAAAAAAGCTGCCGCCTTTGGGGCATACGGCTGGAGTGGTGAAAGTACCAAGATAATCAGACCACCGCTTAAACTATCAATCCGTTTATAATACAGGGCCGAGCCTCTTTCGGAAACTTTCGCCCCGATTTCGCAATCCAATATCCCCTATGACAACTCCTCAAATTATCATTATATCCGTGCTGCTGATGACTATGGGCATGTTTTTATGGGGACCTTGGCGTCATGATATGATTGCCATTGGCGCTTTGCTTGTTTGTGTTATCAGCGGCCTGGTTCCAGGAAAAGAGGCTTTTGCCGGTTTCGGACACCCTGCGGTTGTCACTGTGGCATCTGTATTGGTACTTGGCTATGGTCTGCAGATTTCCGGGGCAGTGAATGTGATTACACAGCGTTTTCTCCCAACCTCAGCTGGACCGACGGTAAGTATTCTGGCACTTATCAGTCTTGCTGCTTTATTATCGTGCTTCATGAATAATGTTGGCGCACTGGCACTGTTAATGCCGATTGCTATTCAAATGGCAACAAAACAAAATATTCCACCGGGAAAGATTCTTATGCCGCTGGCATTTGGATCTATCCTTGGAGGAATGACCACTTTGATTGGGACACCTCCCAATTTGATTGTCTCAGCGTACAGAGAGTCAACAGGATCGGGAAGTTTTTCCATGTTTGAATTTGCGCCGGTCGGCGGCTCTGTTGCAATCATTGGCATTATCTTTGTTGGGGTAATGGGCTGGCGGTTGGTGCCGGCACGTAAACAGGATGATCGCGGAAGTTTTGATTCAGGCACTTACCTCAGTGAGATCCGGATTGTTGAAGGCAGCAAGGCCGTAAACAAAAGACTGTACGAAGTTGAACAAATTTTAGATGATACCGACGCGCAGATTGTCGGGATGATTCGTCATGATGTCCGATTTTTCGCACCAAATCCCCGCAAAGTGTTGCTGGACGGTGATGTTTTGATCATTGAAGTCGACCCTAAGTCCTTGCCATCAACCATTTCAAGCCTTGGGCTCGATTTAGAAGAGGTTGTTCCTCCAATCGCTGACAATGAAGAGTCGGAAGTCAACAATGATAACCTGTCAGAGAGAAATGAAAAAACTCCAATCAACGTTATTCAAAATGAAGAAAATGACAAAAATAAAACCCAATCAGATGAGGTCGTTATTCAAGAGCTGGTTGTGATGCAAAACGCTGCATTGGTTAATCGTTCTGCTCTTGACATTGAATTGCGCAATCGATACGGCATCAATTTGCTTGCCTTGTCTCGCCAGGGACGACGAACAATCAAACGCCTGCGCTCTACTCCTGTTCTAGCCGGAGATGTCCTGTTGCTCCAAGGGACACCAGAATCGATGTCCGGTTTTGCCTCACACTATGGCTGTTTGCCTTTGGCAACACGTAATATTTTGGTCCCGAAAAAAGGACAGGCACTCACTGCCTCACTTGTTATGGCCGTTGCTGTAAGTGTCGCAGCCCTGGGGATCCTCCCTGCTGAGGTTTCTTTTGTTGCTGGAGTTCTCGCCTTTTCAGCATTGGGAATTGTTCCGGTTCGCTCAATCTATACGGCTGTCGACTGGCCGGTTATCATCCTGTTAGGAGCCATGCTCCCTGTTGCCGATGCCATGTCCTCCAGCGGTGCCGCCAGCGTGATCGCGAATTTTTTATTAAACAATGTGGCCCAGGGGCATGTCATTGCCGGACTGGTGGTGGTGTTGGTGGTGACTATGTTCCTGTCGGACTTGATGAACAACGCTGCAACGGCGGCGTTGATGTGCCCGATTGCTATCAGCTCCGCCAATCAACTGGGCGCAAATGCCGACACCTTTCTGATGGCCGTTGCCATAGGAGCTTCCTGTGCTTTCCTGACACCCATAGGGCACCAAAACAACACTCTGATCCTTGGGCCCGGTGGCTTCCGCTTCGGCGATTACTGGCGGTTGGGTCTGGTATTGGAGATTATAGTAGTCGCGGTCAGCGTGCCAATGCTTCTCTGGATATGGCCTCTATGATAAAAAGACTGGGTTACTTGCTGTAAAATAATAGTGGAAAAGACAAGTTTATCTCATTCCTTGTCATTCAATCAATGACACAATGGAATGAAGCGTGCGATGTTTTTTGAAAAAGCGAACTCGACATTCAGCGAAGCTATAAATTTAGATCCCAAATATGGCAACGCGTACCGCGCATGGGCTCTTTCGTTATACTTGGAAGGCAACTACAAAAAAGCGTGGGAGGCAGTAGATCAACACCGTGCATCAGGTGGCGATAGCCTTTCTCCTGACTTTATTGACTCCCTGTCAAAAAAGATGCCCGAACCAAAGTAAATAATGGTGTGGGCAGAGAGTTGGTTAACCAAGTGATCTCAAACGTTCGGCCACAGAAATATGGATACTGGCCCAAGAAACAATTTGATAACGATGCATGATACCCAGTATGCTTATTAAAGAAATGTTGATTTGAGATTGATGGGGGTCAGCATCAATTTGTTAGGGCCCTTCTGCTTGTTAAGACAAAATCTATAAAAGGGCGGCTCCATGATCGACAATATCCATAAATGGCTCATCCTCAGGCTTACTCTGGTTTGGCTCGTTCTTTCTCTAGTGGTCGGCGGTCTGGTCAACTACATCGGTCATATCCGGCTGGATAACCATGTTGTCGACATGGCTCGAGCCGAGACCTCTCATTACACCGCCGATTTTACCGCCTACTTGAAATCTCCCACACCGCAGGCTCTTGCTCTGTTCAGTCGAAAAATCCAGACTCTTATTGAAAAAGACCACTTAATTGTGGTGGAATTCTATGGTGCCGATTCCAAGAAGGTCACCGAGGCGTTCAAATCGTCCGTTGCAGAGGTCGAGACACGGCTCCCCAAACATGGAACCGAGTTCACTAACACCTCGAAAATTCTTTGTGAGAAGTTGACCTTGGGCCAAGAGATCTTCATGCGGGTTTTTGTTCCCATCTTTGATGATGCAGGGCTTAGAAGCGGCTATCTCGAAGGGATTTACCATGCCCCAAACGATATTGTTGTCCAAAACAAAAGAGAGTCTCTCTGGGCCTTGATTTTGGTTGTGGTGGTCATGTTCGTGATCACTCTGGCGCTCTACCCGCTCATCATTCGTCTTGATCGTAAACTCCTGGAATACGCACATATTCTGGCTTTGACCAATATCGGGATGTTGAAAGTTCTGGGTAGCGCCATTGCCAAACGAGACAGCGACACCAATATCCACAACTTTCGGGTGGCCTTGTATTCCGTTCGTTTGGGAGAGAAACTACATCTCTCAAATACCGCCATGCAGGGGTTGATCAAAGGTGCTTTTTTGCATGATGTTGGCAAAATAGCCATCACTGATGCAATCCTGCTCAAACCGGGCAAGTTGACCAGCGAGGAGTTCGAGACCATGAAAACTCACGTCAGCCACGGAGGAGACATCCTCTGCAGCTATGACTGGCTGCAGGACGCAGACGAAGTGGTTCGCTACCACCACGAAAAATTCAATGGCAGCGGTTATCTGTCGGGTTTAAAAGGGGAGGATATACCGCTCAACGCCCGGATCTTTGCGGTGGTGGATGTCTTCGACGCCCTGACCTCCAGGCGGCCATACAAGGAGCCGTTCAACCTGGAGACCTCAGTCGGTATCATCAGGGAAGCGCGGGGTAGTCATTTTGATCCGGCAATAACGGACCTGTTTCTGGAACAGGTCGAGGCGCTGTATGCGGAGATCTGCAACGAGGATGAACTGCTGCTGCACACCAAACTGGAGGCGTGCATCAAGATATACTTCCGCTAGCCCATGTTTAACAGCGAAAGGCCTAAAATCAGGTTTTTTTACCTTTTTGTCTGGAAAAAACCGAATAATTTCAGGCAATGTTGCGCAGATTGATCAATGTAGTGCCATAATGATAATTATTTATATTGACTTTCTTGCGAAAATTTGTCAATGATAGCTTATGTTCATTCGACAAACAAAAACAACTACTTCGGCTGCGGGTAAAAGCTATTACACCTTTCGTCTCGTTACTTCCGAGAGGATTGGTAGCAAGGTCCGTCAGCGAACCATTTTGAATCTGGGCAGGAACTTTCTCTTGCCCCGGGAGCAGTGGCCGCAACTATGCACACGGATTGAAGAGATTCTTTCCGGACAAACGACTTTGTTGACGCTTGCAGTGGAAATTGAAGAACTGGCGCAGCGTTATGCCGCACAGTTGATTGTTTCACTGAAGCCGGTAGGTCAAGAGGCAGAAGAGGAGCTGCGGGCTGATTACCAGGAAGTTGATATTGATTCACTCGAACTTGTTCGTCCGCGCTCAATTGGTATCGAACATATTGGCCTGGAAGCCTTGAAGCTGCTGCAATTTCCTGAAATTCTCGATGCGGCAGGATTGAATGGAGTGCAACAGGCTATGGCCATCGGCAGTGTCATCGGCCGGATGGCTGAGCCGGGCAGCGAACTGGCCACCTGGCAATGGCTGACCGAGAAAAGTGGTCTTGGCGAGTTGCTGGATGTTCATTATGAAGCTATGTCTGCGATGCGCCTGTATCGCGTGTCCGACCTGCTGGTACGGCATCGGCAAACGATTGAAAAGGCTCTCTTTTCAAGGATTAACGACCTGTTCTCCCTGTCGGCCACCGTCACCTTGTATGATCTGACCAACACCTATTTTGAAGGTGAGATGCGCGATAATCCCAAGGCCAGGCGGGGTCACTCCAAGGAAGAGCGAACAGACTGTCCTCTGGTGACCCTTGGGCTGGTGCTGGACGGCAGTGGTTTTGTGCGCCGGTCCAAGATGTTTGAGGGCAGTGTCGCTGAATGCACGACACTGGAATTCATGCTTACAAGTCTTGAGGCTCCGAAGAATGCCTTGGTGATTATGGATCGAGGTATTGCCACCCAGGCCAACATTGACTGGTTGATCGATCATCATTACCGCTACTTAGTTGTCAGTCGGGAAAGGGGCCGCCAGTTTGATGAAACTCGGGCCGTGGACGTTTCATCGGCCTCTGGCCAGACGATTCATATTCAGCGCTTGCTCAGTGAAGATGGAAAAGAAGTACGTTTGTACTGTCATTCCGAGCAGCGGCAAGAAAAAGAAAAAGGCATGAATGCTCGTTTTGCCGAACTGTTCGAGGAGGGTCTGCGCAAGATTGCCGACAGCCTGACAAAGCCGCGGGGGACGAAAAAAAGAGACAAGGTGCTGGAACGAATCGGGCGTCTTCAGGAAAAGAGCCGTGGGCTCGGGCAACACTATAAAGTCGATCTGACATTTGATGAAACAGGTAATACGGTGATCGGCTTGACCTGGAGAAAGGAACCAAAGCAAGGAACCCGATTGACTCATCCCGGTGTCTATTGCCTGCGCACCAACGAGTTGAACATGGACGAAGCCACGCTCTGGCAGACCTACACCATGTTGACGGATTTGGAGGCAGTCTTTCGCAGTCTGAAGTCAGAACTGGGGCTCCGGCCGGTCTACCATCACAAGGAAGATCGTGCCGAGGGCCATTTGTTTATCACGGTGTTGGCGTATCAGGCAGTCCAGGCCATTCGACACACGCTCAGAAAACACAAGATCAACCACAGCTGGGGCAGTTTGCGGAAGATCTTCTCAGGTCAACAACGAATCACAGCCACCTTCAGACAGAAAGACGGACGCACCCTCCATATTCGCAAGACAACGGTTGCCGAACCCAAGCTGAAAGAGCTTTACAATATCCTTGGGATCTCGCCTTCACCCGTGGGTGTGCGCAAGATGGTCAATTGAACACAAAAAAACGCAAATGTAGTGCCACTGGAAAATCTCAGGCATCGTAATGCACTGGATTATATAAACAAAATTTTTACCATGTTAAACATGGGCTAGAGGGATTTTGAATTGTTGCAGGTGGCTTTCTCTTCAAGTGTTACCCATGCGTTACCCTTAATAGTTAAAAACAAAAAAAGCACCTAGGGAGTAATCCCTAAGTGCTTGAATGTGCTGGTGGGCCGTCCCGGAGTCGAACCGGGGACCTGCTGATTAAGAGTCAGATGCTCTACCAATTGAGCTAACGGCCCTGATGTTGAAAGTCTATGTATCATACCCCCGGCCATCCGTCAAGCAACTGCTTGGCGGCCGGAGTGAAAAAACGGTCCTTCCATGATCAGCGGTAATAGAGGTGCGGGCTGCCCATGGTCATCAGTGATTTGTAGAGGTTGCGCCTGAATTCGCGTCTGTCCCAGATGCCCTGGATGTGTCCGCGTTTGAGGGCGTTGCGGGCCGAGTGGTAGTCGGGTGGAATGTCGATGCCTGTGGTTTCGCGGATGACTCGGGTGCCGGCAAAGCCGATGCGGCTGGAACGGATGGCGAACTGGTAAGGTGAACAGCCGAGAAAACTGGCCACCGGACCGGCATAGGAGTTATTGTCGTAGACCACCATGTAGAGACCGCCGGAGTTGATGTACTCACGCACGGCCATGGTGCATTTGGGCATCTGGGTGACGCCCAATGTCCCTTCCTGGATGCGGATGCCGCCGGTGGTGTGGATATAGGCCAGTAAGGGGCGTTTCTTGCGTTTGGCGATGGCGCAGGCCTGGACAAATTTTTCACCCTCGGCCGAACCGACGGTGCCGTTGCGAAAATCTTTGTAGAGCATGGCGACCACGACCTGGATTCCCATGACGCGGGCATGAAAGGTCAGATTCCCCGAACGGAGCCGGGTCTTCTTCTTGTCGCCATTCAGGCGATCATCAAACCCTTTGTATCCCAGAGGGTTACCAGATTCGATTTCATCATTGAAGGTGCGGAGGGAACCTGGGTCGAAGACGTTTTTCAGGTACCAGTTGTATTCGAGCGGGAAGTGGTGACCACAGGTCTCGCAGACGCCGGCAAATTCGCTGTAGAGATCCGGGACCCAGAGGTCTTTGCAGCCGTAACGTTCATGGTTAGGGCAGGTCACGGTCCGGTCTTCACTGGCCAGGGGGCTGATGTAGGTGGAGTTGATCTCCAGAGGGTCCTGGGCTGTGGTGGGGTCTGGCCGGGGGGGCTGAATACGCACTCGGGGCTGCTGCTCGGGTTTGGCCAGAAAATTGCGGACGGTCTTGATCGGGCTGGTCAGGCGCTGCCAGAGGATCGAGCTTTCGCCGGAGACGTCCTTGATGACTTTCTGGACCTGTTTCTGGTGGGTTTTGAGCACGTCGTAACGCAGGGCGTAATAGATATGTTCGCCCTGTTCCATGGCCCGGCCAAAAAATCCCTGGTTGATGGCTGGATGGCCGGAAAAGGCATTGATGGCCATGTTGTGGTATTTTTTTGAACGCAGGGCCAGCAGTCGTTCGATCTCATCCTTGTTCAGGTCCCAGGGGACTTCAATCTCCAGGGCCTCGGTGACTGCCCTGGCCTTTTTGCGGCGGATTTCCCAGGAGCGCAGGAGGTTGAAGCTTTTGGTGCTCAGAACAACCTTGTCGGTGGCCCGGATCATTTCGGTGCGCAGTTTGTTGAAAAAGGCGAAGTCGTCGCGTCGCGCACCCAGCTGCGGTTCCTGGATAATGCGGTTGATGGTCCCGAGATTGAAATTGTCCTGGGCCGTCAGCTTCAGGCGTTCAGCGCAGACCTCGATCAATTCGCGGGGAACCTTGCCCCCTTCCTTGACCCGCCCTTCGATGGCCGCGGCCCCTTCGGGTGAAATGACCGAGTAATAACCGTGTGAGCACATCATCCTGAAGTCTGACAGTCCGATGGCCTCGGCCCCGCCGGATCCACCTTCGGAGATGATCGAGATCATCGGGACCCGCAGCTTGGTCATGGCGTAGATGTTGCGGGCGATCTGCTGGGCCGCGCCCGGGTATTCCTCCACCGGATAGGAGCCCGGGGTGAAGATGTAAAAATGGATGGGGATGCCCTCGGTCTCGGCGACCTGCATGTAACGCAGGGCCTTTTCATTGCCCTCTGGCCGGCATGAACCGCCGTTGCGAAACTCCTCGCCATGCCCGCTCTCCTGACCGATCACCATGACCGTGGCCGTGTAGGGTCGGCCCTTGATCTTCCGGACCAGGGTAGCCTTGGCGCAGATCATGGCCGGATCGATGTTGGCGTCGTCTTCGCCGCCAAGTTCGGTGTAATCTTCGTAGACATTCTCAAGGATATCCTTGAGTGAGAAACGTTGGGGAGAGCGGACAATGCGCACCCGCTCCATGGGGGTCAGCTGTTCTTCGGCCCGTTCTTCGAGGAAGCGGATGGACTCGTCGAGTTTCTGGATCTCCCGATCAAACAGTTCGCGACTGTGATCGTAAACTGTTTTTTTCAGATGCTCGCAGGTCTCTTTGTAGCCGTTGAGATTGCCCCAGTTGGAGTAGTCTTTGAGCTGGCAGAGATAGTTGATCCGCTCTTCAATTTTTTGAAGTTTTTTGAGTAGTTCTTTCATATAGGATTCGGCCTGGCCTGTGCTTCGTGCCTAGAAAATAAGCAGGCGGCTGAGATTGATCTTGAGATATTGGAGATTGGTGATGATCTTCCCCCCGCGGGAGTCGTGGCCCTGGATGACTGTTTCGTTGATAAACTGGAGCGCCCGCTGCTGGGCCTCGTCCATATCCTTGCCCCAGACCAGGGCCAGGGCCAGATTGGGATCAAAGTCACTGGGGATCATGTAGTCACGGGTGGAAGGTACATGACTATATACGGCCGACCATTCGTGTTTCGGGAAGGTGAATTCGCTGATGGTGCCGATCCAGGGGGCAAAGTCGCGCCGGGTGTCTTCGGCCACGATTCGGAGCTCGATGGCGACCCCTCGGAATTCGATATCGTCCTGGGTGTAGCCCATTTTTTCGCCCAGCCCCAGGCGGATCTGCTCGCGGATCAGGTTGGGGTGTTCGTTCTTGTAATAGCTGATCCTGGCCGAGACATCATTTTCGACCTGGATGCGGGTATTGACCTCGAGCAGATAGGGGTTTCCCTGACGATCGATGATCCACTCCCAGGTGCCGACATTGTTGTACCCGACATGAGCGGCCAGTTTGAGCGAATATTCAACGATCTGGTTGAGGAGTTTCTGCTCGTCGAATTCGTAGTCAAAGCAGGCGCTGTCAAAACCGGGTGCAGCCTCGATCCGTTTCTGGCGACCTGTGGACTGGATGGTGCAGTTCCGGCTGCCGAAATGGACCCGTTCGTTGTGTTGCGAGCAGAGCAGCTGGACTTCGAGGTGGTTGTAATCGCGCAGACATTGTTCGATCAAGACTCCGCCGTCACCGAACTGGCGCTTGGCGTAGTTCTGAACCTGGCGGTAGATGCGGCGGAACTGCTCGATCTCCGTGACCTCCTCGATTCCCATGCCGCCGCCGCCTGCCGCTGCCTTGACCAGGATCGAGGGTGATTCAATGCCCTTTGCTCTCTGGTTTTCCAGCAGGTCGTGGGCGATCTCTTCGGCCTCCATCTCGTTATAGATGGGGCTGTCAGTGCCGGGGATGGTTGGGATTTTGAGTTTGTTGGCCACTCGCTTGGTGTTGATCTTGTCGCCGAGATCGCGGATAACCTCCCAGCTGGGACCGATAAAGGTCAGGGGGTGATCGCGGAGGGCGGCTCGTCTGGCAAAGCGAAAATCTTCCGAGAAGAATCCATAGCCTGGATGGATGGCAGTGCAGCCGGTATGGTCGGCGATGGCGAACAGATCATTGGGCTCGGTGTAACTGGTGATCCGCCAGGCGTTCTGGTCTGGGCCTTCGGTCCGGTTGAGCCGGACGTGTTCTGAATCCTGGTCGGCATCGGTGTAGACGACGATGTAGTCCAGACCCAGGTCGCGGCAGGCATTCATGATCCGGATGGCGATCTCGCCACGGTTGGCGATCAGGACCTTTCCTTTAAGTGGTTGTGTCATTTGTCTCTGGTGCCATAAAAAAGGTGTGCTGCCTGTGGCAGTCACACCTGGATTTCTCGGCGTCGTGGCCGTCAGGCAACGGAAGTCGGTCCGTCGAGGTAGTGATGGATGGTTGCCGTTGATTTATTTTGACAAAACGATGGAACAATCCTTACTATAGTCGTACCGATTCATTTAGAAAAGTAAAATTTAACAATCCAACCCGGTGGGCGGCTGGTGCTTTTGATCCTGACCTTGTTTTTGTGAATGGCTGCTGACCCAGGTGGTTGTGAAAAAGGAGAGGTCTTGAAGGTCCCGGTTGCCTGTCATTGCCTGAAATTGAGAGAGAAATGAAAACAGAACCTCCTGCGGAGTCTGACAGTAAAAACTTTTTAAAACGGATGATTGATGGGCTGGCCTTCTGGCGGACTCCGGATACCAAGGAATCTCTGGAGCATGAGATCCAGGAGTTGCTGGAAGAGGGAGAAGAACAGGGCCTGATTACCCGCCTGGAAGAGAGAATGATCTCTTCAATTTTTGAGTTCCGGGAGACGGTGGTCACCGAGATCATGACTCCGGCGGCCGAGATTGTCAGCGCCGAAGAGTCAAGCCTGGTGAGAGATCTGGTCCGTCTGATCAGTGATAAGGGTTTTACCAGGATTCCCATTTATCGGGGTCGGCCTGATCATGTGGTCGGGATTCTCCATGCCAAGGATCTGCTCAAGGTCTGCGCCCTGGACGGAGAGAGTCTTTCTCTGGCCGAGTATCTGAAGCCGGCCTATATGGTGGATGAGGCCAAATATATAGTTGATCTGTTACGAGACTTTCAGGTGCGCAAGATTCATATGGCCCTGGTTACCGATGAGTTCGGAGCCGTGCGGGGCCTGGTGACCCTGGAAGATATCCTTGAGGAGATTGTCGGGGAAATCGATGACGAGTATGACGTGGATCGTTCCGAGCTCAAGGTCATTGATGCCCAGACGATCATGGTGCAGGCCCGGGTTGATGTCGAGGAGGTGGAGGAACATTTCCAGGTGGAACTTCCCGAGGGACCATATGAATCGGTGGGTGGGCTGGTGATCCATGCCCTGGGGCGTCTGGCCGTGCCCGGCGATCAGGTGGATGTGGGTGGTCTGAGTTTTCTGGTCCGGGGGGCAAGTAAGCGAAGAATTAAAACGATCCGTGTTTCCCGTGGGGAAGCTGGCGGGGCAACGAAGTGAGGGAATGGCTGAGCCCTCGAGTGGTTGTCCCTGGCCTGAGCACGGGTGTGCTGCTCTGGCTGGCCCTGCCCGGCGGCGGTAATCTGTGGCCACTGCTCTTCTGTGCTCTGGTCCCTCTGCTGCTGGCCCTGCGTGGAAGCAGCAGCTCCCGTGCTTTCTGGCTGGGGGCCTGGAGTGGTCTTGCCCATTTTCTGTTTCTGCTCTACTGGATCGTGATTGTCCTGGGGCGCTACGGCGAGGTTCCCTATTCCCTGGCCGTGCTGGCGCTGCTCCTGCTGGCCCTGTACATGACCCTCTATTTTATTGCCTTTTCTCTGGCTGCCCGCCGTTTGCTGCACTGGCCGCAGCCGGTTTTTGTTTTGCTTACGCTTCCCTCACTCTGGGTTGGCTTTGACTGGATTCGTTCCTGGCTGTTGACCGGTTTTCCCTGGATGGATCTGGGGTATGGTCTGGCCGGGACACCCTGGCTGCTCCAGTCAGCCGATCTATGGGGCCATTATGGACTCACCTGGCTGATCGTCCTGGGCAATGTCCTGCTGGCCTTGACCATTGCTTCCAGGGGGCGGGGACAGGTGGCTGCCTGGGGCGTGACCCTGGTGATTGTTGCCCTGGTCGGGACATACTCCAACTGGCGCTGGTCACAACTGGAAATTCGCCTGGCCGAGGTGAAGACATTGCGGGTCGGTCTGGTCCAGGGCAATATCGAGCAGGATCTGAAATGGTCGCCGGAGTGGCAGCAGGAGACGGTTGATCGCTATGTTGCGGCCAGCCGGAAACTGGTGGAAGAACAACATCCCGCCCTGCTCATCTGGCCGGAAGCGGCCCTGCCGTTCTATCCCATCGATCATGAACTGCTGGACCCTGTCCAGGCCCTGGGCCGTGAGGCCGGGGTTCCGCTCCTGACCGGTGCACCCTGGTATGAGCCTGACTACGAACAGGAACAGCTTCGTTTTTACAACAGTGCCCTGCTGCAGAACAGGGATGGCCTCTTTGCCAGCCGGTACGACAAACGACATCTGGTGCCTTTTGGTGAATATGTGCCGCTGCGGCGGTGGCTCTTTTTTCTGCGCCCCCTGGTTGAGACCATTGGTGACTTTACGGTCGGGAGCCATCCACAAGCTCTTGCTTGCGACCAGGCCAGGATTGGGGTATTAATCTGTTTTGAATCGATCTTCCCTGAACTGGCGCGCAAACAGGTAACGGCCGGAGCGACGCTGCTGGCGAATTTGACCAATGATGCCTGGTATGGTCGTTCCAGTGCCCCGCATCAGAACATGGCCATGGCGGTGCTCCGGGCGGTGGAAACCAGGCGGACCCTGGTCCGGGCGGCCAACACCGGCATCTCTGGTGTTGTCGATCCTCTGGGACGGATAGGCCTGTCGTCGCCATTGTTTCAGGAGTGGTCTGGAACGGCCGAGGTGGCACTCATGGAGGAGATGACCTTTTTTGCCAGGGGCGGATATCTCTTTGCCCCCTTGTGTCTGGTAATCGGATTGATGGCCCTGATGCTTGCCCTGTTCCGGGGGACAGGATATTCTGTCGGGTCTGAGACCCGTCTGGAAATGGTCACCTGACGGGTACTGAAATAGTGGTCTTTATGGCGGCCCTCTGGTCTTGAGGGGCCTTGGAGTAAATTTGTGATGTGAACGGCGGCTGGCTATTTCGGACCAGCCATGTTGATTGGGTAATCATTTTGTAACCATCCAATTTGAAGCTGGAAACGGACATAAAACCGTGTACTGTAACTATTCAGTAGTGCCCCAGATGTGAGAAAGAGGGCTGCGAAGTGTACTGATTTGTACATGAGCAGGCCGATGCCGAGGCAGATGGGGTGCTACTGGATAGTTGCATCATTTTTTAATTTGTTGGAGTATGTGATGGCGATAGAAAGCGGTGCGGCAGTTTCAAGGCAGAAGATTAATGATCTCAGAGGCCGGATGATGGCGCTCAAGGAGCATCTTTGACTTAGATCACAAGAAAGATGAACTGGAGCGTCTTGAGCGGCAGACTCTGGCCCCAAATTTCTGGAATGAGGCTGAAACGGCGCAGAAGGTACAGATGGCCCATGGCCAGCTTCTGGATGTGGTCAAGGGCTGGGAAGAGCGTTGGGCGGAGCTTGAGGAGTTTGATCTGCTTCTGTCCATGGCCACCGAGGAGGGTGATTCCGGCACCGAACGTGAGGTGGCCGACGGCCTGGAAGAGGTCGATGAGAAACTTGCGCTGGCAGAGCTTGAGTGCATGTTCAGTGGTGAGCATGATGCCAATAACGCCATTGTCTCCATCCATGCCGGGGCCGGGGGGACAGAGGCCCAGGACTGGTCGGACATCCTGTTGCGCATGTATCTGCGCTGGGCTGAGGAAAAGCGTTTCAAGACGGATATCGTTGATTATCTCCCGGGTGATGAGGCTGGGACCAAGAGTGTGACCCTCTTGGTCCAGGGTCGCCACGCCTATGGCTATCTGCGTTCTGAAGTGGGCATCCATCGCCTGGTGCGGATCTCGCCCTTTGATGCCAGCGGCCGTCGACATACCTCATTTGCCTCGGTCATGGTTGTGCCTGAGCTCGATGATTCCATCCATGTGGATATCGATGATAAGGATTTGCGGATTGATACCTATCGGGCCAGTGGCTCGGGTGGCCAGCATGTCAACAAGACCGATTCGGCCATCCGGATCACCCATCTGCCCACCAATACCGTGGTCCAGTGTCAGAATGAGCGCAGTCAGCACCGGAACAAGGATACGGCCATGAAGATGCTGGCCTCAAGGCTCTATGATCTGGAGAAACAGAAACAGGCCGAGTTCCATGATGACCTGTGCGGTGACAAAAAGGGCATTTCCTGGGGCAGCCAGATTCGCTCCTATGTCCTCCAGCCTTACAGGATGATCAAGGATCATCGCACCGATCACGAACGTGGCAATGTGGACGCGGTACTGGACGGTGGCCTGGATTCGTTTATCAAGGCCTATCTGTTGTGGGCCAAGTAAGAGGGGCTCTGGAATGAACAGGGCGGATCTTCTTTGCAGTTGGTCGGAGTTGCTGCGCCCTTCTCTGTCATGACCGAGTGCGCCAAATGTGGGGCCTGTTCCGTGGTCTGCCCTGTTTTCCGGATCAGTGGCCGGGAGGGACATACGGCCCGTGGCCGTCTCCATTTGCGGGAAACGGTTGAGCTGGCGCCCCATTCAGCGCAGTATGAGGAGTTGTTTTCGGCCTGTCTGCTCTGTGGGGCCTGTGCGGCCGTCTGTCCGCGGGGGATTGATATACGGGCGGCGATTATCGAGGCGCGGGCCGGATTTTCCGCAGTCTATGGCCAGGGTGGCTATCAGAAATTTCTGGCTCGCAAGGCCCTGGCACATCCCGGGTTACTGGCTGCCCTGGGTGGATTGGGGCGCGGAGTGGCGGCCGGGCTTGATCCCTTTTTGTCGGATCGGAGCGGCCTTCGTCTGCGCCTGGCCTTGTTCGAAGATTCTGAAAAGGTTCAGGGGAACAAGGCACTGGCTCAAACCGTGTCGCCGGGAACGGAGCTCAGTGAGTCAGGTTTGACTGAAATGGCCTATTTCCCGGGGTGTGTGACCCATGCCCTCTGGCCGCACATAGCAGATTCCTGTGCGACTCTGGTGGCACAATACAACCTTGCCCTGACCATCCCTGATGGTTTGGTCTGCTGCGGTCTGGCCGCCCATGCCGCGGGTGACAGGAGCGAGGCGCGCGCGCTGGCCTGTCGGAATCTTCAAGTCCTGGAACGGACCGATGGCCCGATTCTGGTCTCCTGTGCCTCCTGCTATGCCCATCTGCACGACTATCCTAAGCTTCTGGCCGAAGAGCCGGACTGGCATGAACGGGCCTTGCAGATGGTTGAGCGCCTCCGGGAATTGACCACCTTCCTGATGCAACAGGCTCAGTTAGAATCACCAGTTTTACCTGTGCCGCGTCCTCGTCGGCGTGTCTTTTATCATGACCCCTGTCACTTCCGTCACCAGCTGCACATTACTGCCCCGCCCCGGGAGCTTATCCGGAGTTGCCCTGGCCTGGAACTGGTGGAGCCTGAAGACGAACCTGGCTGCTGCGGCATGGGAGGCCTGTTTCATCTGGGTGAACCGGAGCTGAGTGGTGCCATTCTGGAACAGCTCCTTGACAGAGTTCTGCCCCTGGAGCCAGAGGTGATTACCTCGACCTGTTCCGGCTGTCTCATGCAGTGGCGGATGGCTGTGGCCGCGGCTGGTCTCAAGATTCCGGTGGTGCACCTGGCCGCTCTTCTGGCGGAAGAGGCTGGCCTTTGCGAAAAGGTTGGGTCAGGGTCGAGGGGTTGAGTTTGTCACAGGGGTGCAAGGTGCCGAGACGGCTGGACAAGCGGATGAATCCTTGCTTTTGCCGGTTGCCCCTGGTATGAAAATATGGTGAGAAAAGATGTTTTATCAGGCAGTTAGGATTGATCAAGAAAGGTGGGGCGTCGCTTTTTTGTGTCAGGCCCTTTGGAGCTGATTATGTCTTATGAACCGAAAATTGGGACATCCATTCGTCGACAGCTGGAAGAACGTGAGGTGGAGATCCTTTCGCCTTACGCGACCCTCAACAAGAATTCTGTTGGTCGTCGTTTGCCTGAGGAAGATGATGGCTGCGATATCCGCATGCCTTTTCAGCGTGACCGTGACCGGATAACCCATTCCAAGACCTTCCGTCGTCTCAAACACAAGACCCAGGTCTTTCTCTCCCCAACCGGGGATCACTATCGGACTCGCCTTACGCATGTCCTTGAGGTCTCACAGATTTCCAGGACAGTGGCCGCGGCCCTCTGTCTGAACGAATCCCTGACTGAGGCCATTGCCCTTGGCCATGATCTGGGCCATACCCCATTTGGTCATGCCGGAGAGGCGACCCTGGATGAACTCCATCCCAGCGGCTTCCGTCATCATGTACACAGCCTGCGGGTGGTGGATTTTCTCGAGAATCGGGGGCGGGGGTTGAATCTGACCTTTGAGGTCCGAAACGGGATTGTGAAGCACTCTAAGGGGCGCAATGATATCCTGCCCGAGGACAGCGGTGAACTGCCGGCAACCCTTGAGGGTCAGGTGGTGCGGGCCTCTGATATCATTGCCTATGTCAACCACGATATGGATGATGCCCTCAGGGCCGGGATTATCGAAGAGAGCGATATGCCCTATGCGATCCGGAAGGTGGTGGGGGAGCGCCACTCAAAACGGACCGGAGCCATGGTCCGTGATCTGATTGTCGAGACCCTGACTGCCGGTGACGGACGGCTCCATTTCAGTCCGAACATGCTGGAGGCCATCACCAGTCTGCGCACGTTTTTGTATGAAAATGTCTACCGCTATTACCAGGTCCATAACGAGTTTGAGAAGGCGCAACGAATCATTCGCGATCTCTATCAATACTTTCTGGAGAACGGCCTGCCTCGACGCAGCAGCAGTTCCTGGGAACCGGCCGGGGCCAAATGGAAATGGCCCAGTGACCAGGTAGCTCATCGTCGGGTCTGTGATTTTATTGCCGGGATGACTGATCGTTATGCCCTGGATCTTTACAGACACATCTTTCTGCCCACCCCCTGGCATATCCGTTGAGCCATCCAAGGGCCGGTCAGAGGACGGTGATGCTGTCTCCGCAGTGGAGTGTCCCCGGGGTAATCACCTTGACGAAGATTCCTTCCCGGGGCATGATGCAGTCGCCCACTTTCTTGAATATCTCACAGCCCTTGTGACATTTTTTCCCGATCTGAGTGACTTCAAGGGTGGTCTCACCGGCCTTGAGCCGAGTACCTACGGGCAGGGCCGGTAAGTCCAGGCCCCGGGTCGTGATATTTTCGGCAAAGTCACCAAAAGCCAGTTCCAGCCCTTTGGCCCGCATTTTTTCGATGGATTCCTCAGCCAGCAGGCTGATCTGCCGATGCCAGTTTGCGGCGTGGGCATCTCCCTTCATCCCGTGGTCGACGACGATTTCTGTTGCCTCCACCGGTTTCTTGTTCACTCCCTTGCTCATACTGGTATTGAGCGACAGGATTGTCCCTGTCTGCTGATTCTGAAGTTGTACTGACATGGCTGAAGCCTCCTTGCTGAGATGGCCTGAAAAGAATTCTGAACTCCTGGTTCGCGGCATTGTTGCTGCTCGTTACAACCTTTCCGGGTGGTCTTGTCCGGGAACAGAGACAACGCGTTACTGGTCAGAACTTGCCCTGAACCATCCTGGTCATTGTTGCGGGTTGATGGTGTTTGGCACTTATGCTGATTAATCCGCATCCATACTACCATGTGGTACAGAAAAGACAAGAGTCAGTATGATGCCAGGTGGGGGAAAAGCGAAGGGAGGGGAGGTCAGGGCACGGTGATCAGTTCCAGCTGGTCAAGTTTCTTGACCAGGTAGGTGGTATCGCGGGCCAGGTCCAGGTGCTGGATCTGGATTTCGATTTGAGCTGATTGGATACAGGGGAGCTGGGCCAGATCATTGGAGTTGATGGTCAGGTGTTCACGGGCAACGACCACGAAGTCATTGCCGTAGGCGCGGAAGAGCAGGGCATCGGGGTAACGTTCGGCTAACTGGCCGGAAAAGGTCTGGCAGAGGCGATCACCGGCCTCCCATCCTTCCACTTTGTTGTAGGCCTGAAGATTTTTGAGGTGCAGGCTGTGCAGGCAGCGGTATGCAAACTCTTCCCGGTTGTTCTGGAGCAGGATCTGCAGGTAGTCCTCGTTGTAAAGTCCGGTGAGTTTGTCGTTGAAAAAATAGGCGAAACGCCGTTTCTCAAGATCGGTTTCCGGGAGTTGGCTGACAGTTGTCGGAGGTTTGGCATCCTGCAGGACTTTGAGTGCGGCCTCGACCACGGCCGGGTGGAACTGGATGCCGCTTAACTCGGCCAGTTCAGTCAGGGCCGTCCGGATCTCCTTGCGTGGTTTGTAGATCCGGTTGGTGGTCATGGCGTCAAAGGCATCGGCCACGGTGATGATCCGGGCATAGGGTGGGATGTCCTCGCCTTGCAGGCCATCCGGATAGCCGTGTCCGTCGTGCCGTTCATGGTGGTGGCGGATGATCCCGGCCAGGTCTTTGTAGATATTGATCCTGGAAAGCATCTCATACCCGGCATAGGCATGCAGTTTGATCAGGTCATAGTCCTGGGTGGTGAGTGTCCCGGGTTTGAGCAGGACTGAGTCCGGAGTGGCAATCTTGCCGATATCGTGGAGAATTGCCGCCTTCTCCAGGGTCTGGATTTCATCCTGGTCATAGCCCATTTCTGCCGCGATCAGGCGGGAATAGGCGGCGACTCGTTGGGTATGCCCGGCGGTGTAAGTGTCCCGGTGGTCAATCATGTCAACGAAGGAGAGGATGGTTTCCTCGTAGTTGCTGTTTTTCTCCAACTCCAGTTGCTCCACGGTTTCCTTGTGCCGGAACGAGGCAATGGCAAAGCCGATGTCACCGGCCAACTCCTCAAGCATGGAAATCTCTTCCTGATCAAACCCCTGGGCGCGGCCACTGGTGACCGTGATGACGCCCAGGGCCGGCCCTTTATGGGCGGCCTGCAGGGGAATGGAGATGGTGCTGGTGGTCTGGGTGTTCTCTTCCGCGTTGTTTTTGTTTCCATCGGCCACCTTTGGCCCGGCTGTCTGCTCGGTCCGCTGGATCGTGATACTCTGTCTGCGGCTCAAGGCCTGGCCAGTCGGGAGGTCGGGCAGGATCTGCTCCAGATCGGTGATCGGCCAGGGGAGTTTAAGATCCGGCAGGGGTGTCAGGTCGCCATATACCTCGGTTAGCCGCTCGTCTTTCAGAAGCCCGAGCCAGCAGTTGGTATAGTGACGGTGTCTGGCCAGTCGCCTGCAGGAATCCCAGAGGAGGGCGTTGAGGTTGGGCGAGGTGATCAGCAGTTCGTTGATGGCCGCCACCGTCTCCAGGATTTCCCGTAGATAGATCTCCTGGTTCAGCAGGGTGTTGACTCGTTTGGTGCGGTGCTCAACTCTGGTCTCCAGGGTCCGGTTGAGTTCGTCAACCTCGTTCTTTTTCTGCTGGAGAAAGCGATTGAGGCGGACAATATAGAGGGCGATCAGAATGGTAATGATCATGGTCAGCATCAGGGAAAAAATTTCCTTTTGATAACGGGCCAGGACGTCGCTGAAGGTGAATTGACCGTACTCCTCGTATGGGGCAACACGCAGCGCCAGCAGACAGCTGTGAACCGGCTGATAGTTGAGGGGAATGGTCCAGCCCCCGGATTTCGCGGCCTGTGCCGCCGGGTCATTCTCATCCATGGCCATGAGGGCTGCGGCCACCTGACGAGCCAGTTTTCTGGGGGTGGAGGCCAGGACGGCCATGGGCCATTCAGGATAGAGACGGGTGCTGAGAAGGAAGGGGAAGTCCGGGGCCTGTTGCGGGTTGAGGATACGGAAGTCGGCAAGATTGATCCGCCCCTCGTCGGTCATTCGCTCCAGGGTGTCGCTGCGCACCGTGCCTGCATCGACTTGGCCCTCGGCAACGGCGTAGACCACGGCGTCATGGGTATTGCCAAACTCAAGGCTTATGAAGGCCGTGGCGGGATCAATCGCCCGTTCTTCCAGTTCGCGTCGGGCCATGAGCCAGCCGCCGAAGGAACGTGGGTCAACGGCCATGAACCGTTTGCCGTTCAGGTCCGAGAGGCTCTGGATATCAGGGCGGTCCTGCCGGGAAAAGATGACCCCGCCGAAGGTGGTGGTCTGCTGGCCGGGCAGATTCTGGTTGATCAGGGTGGCAATCCGGCTCACCCCATGCTTTTTTTCCAGCTCCACATAAAAGGCGGGATTGGCCAGTACAAAATCAATGGACCGGCTCTCGACCGCGCTGTTGATCTCGTTGAAGTCCAGGGGGACGATGGTGAAGTGGTGGTTCGGGATGGTCTGATTCAGATAGCTGGCGGTCGGTGACCACTTGCTGATGATCTGCTCACGGCCCCGTTTGGCCAGCACCCCGATTTTGACGCTTTCCCGGTCGTCCTGCCAGGCGGCCGATGCGGGCAGGGTGGAGCTAGCAAGTCCTGCTGCGGGCTCCAGGAAGATCAGCAGAATCAGCAGACAGGTGAAGGACCAGGTGGGCATGAGAGCGGTTTGGTATGTGGGTGGAGGTTGACTGACTTTCTCTTATGGTACCTGATTTTATCCTCCTTGGCCAGCATTGCCAAGAGGGCTGGGCCTATGTTTCAGCCGGGAAAACGGCTTGATTCTCCTTGACTTATCCGGGAAGTTTCTCTAGATGTTGAGGTGATATTAAAAAGCAGGATCTGATTTGATCCTTGAAGTTGAATACATACAGAGTTGAAGAGAAATATGTTAGCCAAGAGTTACGAATTTGCAGAAGTCGAGGAGAAATGGCTCAGGGCCTGGGCGGAGAGCAACTCCTTTCAGGCCGTCATTGATGAAAAACGCCCCTCCTTTTCTATTGTTATTCCCCCGCCCAATGTGACCGGGGTCCTTCATGTGGGCCATGCCCTCAATAATACCATGCAGGATGTCCTGGTCAGGTATCACCGGATGCGCGGCGACAACACCCTCTGGGTGCCGGGCACTGACCATGCAGGAATCGCCACCCAGAACGTGGTTGAGCGCCAGCTGGCCGTCGAAGGAAAGACCCGTCATGATCTTGGCCGTGAGGCCTTTATTGAACGGGTCTGGCAGTGGCGGGAGGAGAAGGGGGGGACCATAGTCAACCAGCTCAAGCGCCTCGGGGCCTCCTGTGATTGGGAGCGTGAGCGTTTCACCATGGACGAGGGTCTGTCCACAGCGGTGCGTGAGGTCTTTGTCCGTCTGTATAAAGAAGGGCTGATCTACAAGGGCGATTATATTGTCAACTGGTGTCCCCGCTGTCACACGGCCCTGGCCGATGATGAGGTCGAGCATGAGGACAGGAAAGGCGCCCTCTATCATATCCGTTATCCCTTTGCTGACGGCAGCGGGTTCGTGGTGGTGGCCACGACCAGGCCTGAGACCATGCTCGGCGATACGGCGGTTGCCGTCCATCCTGAGGACGAACGCTATCAACACCTGAAAGGCGCCGAGATCAGGCTGCCGCTGACTGATCGCACCATCCCGCTGGTCTTTGATCATCATGTCCAGAAGGATTTTGGCACCGGGGCCCTCAAGGTCACCCCGGCCCATGATCGAGACGATTATGAGATCGGACTCCGCCACGGGCTTGAGGTCATGAAGGTCATCGATGACAGCGGCAAGATGAACGAGCAGGCCGGTTCCTATCAGGGACAGGACCGCTTTGCCTGTCGCAAGCAGGTCGTGGCCGATCTTGAGGTCCAGGGTTTTCTGGAGCGCATCGAAGACTATGACCATGCCGTGGGCCAGTGTTACAGGTGTGCCACCGTGGTTGAGGCCACCACCTCCATGCAGTGGTTTGTCGCGGTCCGGCCCCTGGCCGACAAAGCCGTGGCAGCAGTGCGTGAGGATCGAATCACCCTTCATCCCAAAAACTGGTACAACTCCTTCTACTCCTGGATGGACAACATTCGTGACTGGTGCATTTCGCGCCAGATCTGGTGGGGCCACCGGATACCGGCCTGGACCTGCGAGAAGTGCGGCCAACTGATTGTGGAGACCGAGGCACCGGAGAGGTGCCCGGCCTGCGCTTCAGTTGATCTTGTTCAGGAGACAGATGTCCTTGATACCTGGTTTTCTTCAGCCCTGTGGCCCTTTTCGACCATGGGCTGGCCCGAGAAGACCCCGGAGCTGGCCGCCTTTTACCCCACCTCGGTGTTGATCACCAGCTTTGACATCCTCTTCTTCTGGGTGGCTCGGATGATGATGATGGGTATCCATTTCATGGATGAGATCCCGTTCCGTGATGTCTATCTCCATGCCCTGGTGCGCGACAAGCACGGGAAAAAAATGTCCAAGTCCACGGGCAATGTGATTGATCCGCTGGAGGTCATGGCCCATTACGGCACCGATGCCATGCGTTTTACCCTTGTCGCCCTGGCCGCCCAGGGGCGCGAGATCAAGCTGGACGAGGAGCGCATCGAGGGCTACCGACATTTCATCAATAAGCTCTGGAACGCTGCCCGGTTTGCCGAGATGCATGTAGGCGAATGCGATCCGGCCATTATCAAACTCACGGATCAGGCCCATGATCTGCCCCTGGTTCATCGCTGGATTTTGAGCCGCCTTGCCCGGACCGTGGCTGAGGTTCGCCATGCCCTTGACACCTTTCAGTTTAATGATGTGGCCTCGGCCATCTACCAGTTTGTCTGGCGTGAGTTCTGTGACTGGTATGTGGAGTGGATCAAGCCTGATCTGTTCAGCGCCGACGAGCAGGTCAGGGATCAGGCCCGCGCCACCTTGCTGGTGGTGCTTGAGACCATCCTCAAACTGATCCATCCCCTGGCTCCCTTTGTCAGTGAAGAGATCTGGACGGGCCTGCCGGGAGAACGGCCGCTCCTGGTGACCAGTGCCTATCCTAAGCAGCGCGTTGAATGGCTCGATGACCGGGCCGAGGAAGAGATGACCCTGCTCATGGGTGTGATCACCGGAATCCGCAATATCAGGGCCGAGGCCGATGTTCACCCATCGACCCGGGTCGAGGCCGTGGTGATCTGTCCTGAGGACGGTCGGGATAAGCTGATTCGTACCTATACGTTGGCCATAGCCGACATGACCAGGCTCTCCGGGCTGACGGTCACGGCTGTGGCCGACAAACCGGCCGATGCTGCAACCTATATCTATCAGGATCTGGAAATCTATGTCCCTCTCCAGGGCCTGGTCGATGTGGAGCGCGAGTTGGAGAAGTTGATCCGGGAACGTGATAAGGTGGAAAAGAAACTGCAGCAGGTGAGCGGCAAGCTCAGGAATGACAAATTTCTGGCCAACGCGCCCGAGGTGGTTGTGGCCGGTGAGCGGGACAAGGAGCAGGAGTTGACAGCGACTCTGGTGAAAATTCAGGAGGCCGAAGAGAGGCTCAAGAATCTTGGATAGATTGGCGTTGAGACAGACCCTGGCCGCGTTTCTGGCCGAGGATATCGGTCGTGGAGACCTGACCAGTGAGGCCCTGTTCGCACCCCATGAGGTGGGCCAGGCCCAGATCGTCGCCCGTGAATCGTGCGTGGTTGCGGGCATTGACTGGGTGGCGCCTGAGGTGTTCCGGCTGCAGTGTCCCGGGGTTGAAATGCACCTTGAGGTTCGGGACGGGCAGCGGGTCGATCCAGGTCAAGTATTGCTGGCGGTATCTGGGTCTGTCATTGATCTGCTCAAGGCCGAGCGCCTGGCCCTGAATCTGCTCCAGCGCCTCTCCGGAATTGCGACACTGACCGCCGCCTTTGTGGAACGAGTCAAGCTGTATCCTGTGCGAATTACTGATACCCGGAAGACCACCCCTGGCCTCCGGGCCCTGGAAAAGGACGCGGTGCTGGCCGGGGGCGGATATAATCATCGTTTTAATCTGGCCGACGGCATCCTGGTCAAGGATAATCACATTGCAGCCTGTGGCTCGATTGTCCGGGCCGTGGAGCGGATTCGTGAGCGTATCCCCCATACCCTGCGTATCGAAGTTGAAACCGATACCCTGGATCAGGTGGCCGAGTGTCTGGAATGCGGGGTGGATATCATTATGCTTGATAATATGAGCAATGCTGAAATGGCTGAAGCCGTGAAGATGGTCAACGGCCGGGCCCTGGTTGAGGCTTCCGGCGGGGTGAACCTTGAAACGGTGGCTGGCATTGCTGCCACCGGAGTCGATATCATCTCCATTGGCGCCCTGACGCATTCCGCTCCGGCCTGCGATCTGGGGATGGATTGGTTGGTTTCCAGAGAGAAAGTGTGAGGTGCGCTCATCCTGAACACAGGTATTCATGTGGTCCTGAATTGATCGAGGAGAGAGTCAGTTATGAGATGTCCCAAATGTGGCTATATTTCGTTTGACCATCTGGAGGTCTGTCGGCGGTGCAACAAGGCCCTGCCCGAGAACCTGGCGATTGAGGGGACGACCTTTGCTGTCTCAGCCCCGTTGTTTTTGAAGGACCCGGTTGTGGTAGAAGTCGTTGCGGAGGCCCCGGCTGATACCGGAATCATATCTGGGGAAGAAACGGGTGAGGTCACGGCCGCTCGTGAGTTGGAGACATTGCTTGAGGATGTCGATGATGATCTGGAGATTGTCTTCGATGATCTTGGCTCTGCACCGTCAATGGCGACCAATGGGATGCTGCGAGATGACGAGCCCAAGGGAGAAATCGAGTTGCCCTTTGATCTTCTTTCCGAAGATATGCTGGTGCGGGCAGAGGCCCATTCGGACGAGAGGGATGAAGAAGATGCAGATGACCTGAAAAGGCCGTCTCTGGACCTTCCGCCGGAACTGGCCGATATCTCTGATCTTGCGCCCCCTGATCAGGATGAGTCGGGGCAGGGTCGCCATGAAGATGTGGGAGATGGGGCCGGTGCCGATGCGGCGAACACTCCTGCGGATGAGGACGTCGCCCTCACCTTTGATGATCTTGAGTTCTCTGAGTTACTGGCTGGTGATCAGGAGAATGATTTGACCGGTCAGGATGTGAAAAACGGCGGGCCCGGAGTTGACTTTGATCTTGAGTTGGAAGATTTGACGCTGGAAATAGACCACTCTGATAAGAGCTGACAGAGAGGAGAGAACAGCTGGGTTCTGACCGGTGATGACTGAGAAAATCTGTTGACACCCAGGCGGTTGTTGTGTAAAAAGTTGATCTTCAATGAGGTGCCGGGTTAGCTCAGTCGGTAGAGCAACGGACTGAAAATCCGTGTGTCCCTGGTTCGATTCCTGGACCCGGCACCATTAGTTTTAAGCGCTTAGCTCCCTGGAGGGGTTGAGCGCTTTTTTTGTTTTCACATGTGTTCCACAGGAAATGACCAATTTTTCGCTTGTCTGGTTGGTTTTCTCCAAAAACCTGCAGCCCACAAAGGCTGGCGGGTTTTTTCTTGTCCATCGCCGTTCAGCCTGATATGCTGAATTCTGCAGACTTTTTGGGAGATATGGCTTTTTGGGGGGGATGTTCCAATCTGCCCTGGTCAGGAGAAAGGTGCAGTGAGTTTCAAGGATGGGTGCCGGATATCTCAATTGCCACAGCCCACTTCATCACCAGGCACCGTATAATAATAAGTCGCTGCCTTCAGCTTTTTCCAAACGTGGGGTTTTTTCCACTCGAACAACAGCCATTCGGTCTTGGTCAGGACAGCTATGATGAGTGAATTCTCAGTGATTTATTTAGGTTTTGCTGTCGCCATTACTGTTCTGATTGGTCTGATGCTGGTCTTCCGTCGAACAATCAGCCGTCTGAAGAGGCAGACGGAATTTCAGGATGCGATTTTGGGACGGACCACGGCCGGGATTATGATCGTGTCGTCAGAGCGTAAGATTATTGAGGTGAACCGGCGGTTTTGCGAGATGTACGGTTACACCCGGGACGATCTGGTCGGTCAAAGCGCCGAGATCCTGCATCTTGACCGGGCGCAGTATGAACGGTTCGGGCAGTGGTTTGATAAGGCCCGCAATGACAGCAGTGACGGCCCACTCATGCAGGTCGAATATCATTTTCGTTGCAAGGATGGCGGGACCTTCTGGGCTGTTGTCTCCGGAGGGCCACTGGAATTACCTGACAGTGATATGGGCGTGGTCTGGAGTGTGACGGACATCAGTGATCGCAAGCAGGCAGAGGCGGAACTTGCGATCGAGCGTGGTCATATGCAGAGCCTCTTTGAGGTGAACGGCTCTGGTATGCTGGTTGTCTCGTCTACCCGGCAAATCCTGCAGGTCAATAACCAGTTCTGTCTTTTGTTCGGTTATGGCCGGGACGAACTGGTGGGGCAGAACGCTCGGGTCCTGCATGTTGATCAGCAGCATTATGAGGATTGGGCACCCTGTTTTCAGGAGGCAAGGGCTGGTCTTCCACTTGCGAGTGCTGATTACCCCTGGCGTCGCAAGGATGGGACGATTTTCTGGTGCTTTTTTGCCGGGGTCAAGATGCAGTTGCCCAATGGTGAGCCGGGGGTGCTCTGGAATGTCATTGACATTACCGAGCGCAAGCTGGCTGAAGAAAAGATCAAGGGACAGCAGGTCTTTCTGCAAAACGCCCTGGATGCCTTGACTCATCCCTTCTATATTATTGATGCCAAGGATTATACCATTAAGATGGCCAACAAGGCCTCTGCGTTTGGTGAGTATCCGGCAGGGGCAAAATGTTTCCAGCTGACCCACAATCGGAATGAACCCTGTGCCGGGGAGGACCACCCCTGTTTTTTTAGAGAAATAGCAAGGACGCGACAGCCAGTCGTTGTTGAACATGTCCATACTGATCGAACTGGAAAAAAACAAAATATCGAGGTCCATGCCTATCCGATTTTTGACGATGACGACAACCTCAGTCAGGTTATTGAATATTGCCTGGATATCAGTGGACGTAAACAGGGGGAGGAAGAACGGAGCCGTCTGGTAACCGCCATTGAACAAGGTGTCGACAGTGTTGTTATTACCGATAAAGAAGGTCTGATCCAATACGTCAACCCAAGTTTTACGAGAACTAGCGGCTACAGTAAAGAAGAGGTGATCGGCAAAAACCCGAGAATTTTAAAGAGTGGCAGGCATGATGCCCTTTTTTACCAGGAGATGTGGGAAACATTGCTCAGTGGTCAGGCCTGGCAGGGGCATCTGATTAACAAGAAAAAAGACGGCACCCTGTTTGAAGAAGAGGTCTCCATCACACCTGTTTTGAATGAAGCTGGGGAAATGATCAATTATGTGGCGGTCAGACACGATGTGACAGAGCAGATGCAACTTGAAGAACAGCTCAGGCAGGCCCAGAAGATGGAGTCGATCGGCACCCTGGCAGGTGGTATTGCCCATGATTTCAATAATATTCTGGCGGCAATTCTGGGGTTTGCGAAACTGGCTAAACGTAATCTACCATCAGGTACATTGGCGTGTGAGAATATCGACAGGGTTATCACATCAGGGAAAAGGGCTGCCATACTGGTGCAGCAGATCCTTGAGTTCAGCCGTAAGACAGAACAAACCCTGCAACCCTTGCAACCGCATCTGATTGTCGAGGAGGTTTTGCAGATGCTGCATTCCACCTTGCCGGCCACTGTTGAAATTCAGACCGATATTGATCCAGCCTGTGGGACGATCATGGCCGATCCGACCAAGATTCATCAGATCGTCATGAACCTCTGTACCAATGCCTTTCAGGCCTTGAAGGATGAACAGGGAATCATACGGGTCAGGCTTTCTTGTCAAGAACGGGCAGTGAAGGTAAGCGGGAAAGATCAGGATGAACGGGTCCCGTTTATGGTCCTGTCTGTTTCAGATACGGGACAGGGGATCGTGCCGGAGACAGCCTCCCATATTTTTGAACCCTATTTCACGACCAAAGGCCAGGATGCCAGAAAGGGGACCGGACTTGGCCTGGCTGTGGTTCATGGGATTGTTGAGGGGTATGGAGGTGTCATTGACCTTGAGAGCAGGCCCGGGCATGGCTCCACTTTCAGGATCATGATTCCGACAGTGTCTGTGGAGGTGGAGGCTCCGGAAAGAGAGGGACAGGTGGAAGACCTTCCCGCAGGGACCGAGCGGATTCTCATCGTTGATGATGAACCCATGTTGATTGAGATGAACAGGATGCTGCTGGAAGATCTGGGCTATACGGTCGTTGGGGTCACAGACAGCAGAGAAGCCCTGGCAAAAGTGAGGGCCGAACCAGGGCGTTTTGATCTGATTGTTACCGACCAGACCCTGCCGGGGCTGACCGGCTCCGAGTTTGCAAAGCACGTCCTGGCAATCGACCCGAGCATGCCGATCATTATCTGTACCGGATACAGTGCAATCAGCTCGGAAGAGGAGGCCCTGACCATCGGGATCAAAAAATATATCCATAAACCTGTCGAGGAAGATGAGTTGGTCAGGACGATCAGAAAGATTCTGGATGAGCGGAACCCGTCATGAAACGTCTCCGGCAGACACTGGTCTATCTCTTTATTGCCTTTGCCTATGTGACGGGCTCTGTAGCATTGCTTTTCTTGGTCGTTCCAGGGCCACGCCTTGAGCGAGTTTGGCTGGTATGAGAAAGGCGAAGCAAAGATTGTGTGCGCTAATCCCTTTGCCCGGAATGAGATTGTCGATTAGGATAATATCTCTGGCTCTGAGAGCAGAGTGTGAGAATAAAGCGTTTGTGCCGGTCCATTTGAGCCTCTTGCAAAATAATCTTTTCGCCCAATCTCTGCGTTATGCTCAAAATTTCATCCTCGGAATAGCAACCATATGCCTGCGGTAAAATTTTTCGCATGCCTTGATTTTGAACGAAAATCTGCATGTTGCAAGAGGCTCCATTGGAGAGCGGAGAACTTTTTAAAGGTCGTCTGAGGCAAGTGAATGAAAGAGAGTCTGCCAATTCCCGTTTGTTCAACCTGCCAGGCGCCTGGCAGCAGCAGTTATAGCCCCGGAGACACCACTTATTGCTGTTCGAATTGCGGTACGGAAATGAGGTATCTGCCTGCGGGAGAATTGCTGATGTCTGGCGGGAGTGAGGTGAAAAAGAATAATGGCTGGATAACGAAATTTTCCGTACTCAGCTCTGAGCGTTCTACCGGTCAGGCCATTCTGGGGCTGGGTGTCCTGATTCTGGTTCTGGCCCTTTCTTTTTTTGGATCGGGCAGAACCGGGGCGGATGGCGCTCTGTGGAGTGGTGGCTCTGGCTTGCTGCTGGTGATGATCGGTCTTAGAAAAACAGTGGTTCACAAGAGAAAGGTCCTGAGGGCACGGCGCCAGTACCCTTATTGGCATAATTGATATTCTGTGCCTGGATGATTCCTGTCGATGCTGCTCATCTTCCCCCCAGTTGCCAAACCGTGTGAACCGCCGGCAGGGATTGCCCTGTTGGCCGGAGTTCTGCGCGGCCATGGCGTGCCCTGTACGCTCCTGGACGCCAATCTTGAAGGCTTGTTGTCTCTGCTTGCCGCACCCCCTGTTCCGTCAGATACCTGGGGGCGTCGCGCCTGTCGTGGCCTTGGTGACAATCTGGCCGCCCTCAAAGACCCGCAACTCTACACGAACCCGGATCGCTATCAGCGAGCAGTGGCTGATCTTGGCCGAATCCTTGATCTTGTCGGCCGCCCGCATGGCCTGGGGTTGACCCTTGCCAATTACCAGGACCAGCTCTTGTCGCCCTTGAAGAGTGTTGATCTGTTGCGGGCGGCTCAACAACCTGAGACCAACCTCTTTTATCCCTATTTCAGTGAGCGTGTGCCCGGGTTGATTGCGACAGAAAAACCAGCGCTGGTCGGTATTTCCCTCAACTATCTGAGCCAGGCCCTTTCTGCCTTTGCTTTGATCGGTTTCCTGAAAAGCCAGTATCCGGGCCTGCCTCTGGTCCTGGGCGGTGGCCTGGTCACCTCCTGGCTCAGCAATTCCGCCTTTATCAATCCCTTTGCCGGCCTGATTGATCATCTGGTGGCCGGGCCGGGCGCTGATGCCTTGCTGTCTCTGCTTGGCGTGACCAACAATCAAGAACACCATACCCCGGATTATGAGGATCTGCCGCTGGGCGACTATCTGGCCCCGGGCCTGATCCTGCCATACGCGGCTTCTTCTGGCTGCTATTGGAACAAGTGTTCCTTCTGTCCGGAAACGGCTGAAGGCAATCCCTATCAGCAGCTTGCCCCGTCGGAGGTGCTGGCTGATCTTGCCCATCTAATCAAATACCACCCACCGCGCTTGCTCCACTTTCTTGATAATGCCGTCAGCCCGGCCCTGATGCGACAGCTGGCTGAGCACCCGCCAGGGGTGGATTGGTACGGTTTTGCCCGCGTGAGTCCTTTGCTGGAGGATCCGGATTTCTGTCTGCGTCTGCGCCAGTCTGGTTGCCTGATGCTCAAACTGGGTCTTGAGTCGGGGGATCAGAGGGTGCTGGATCAGATGAACAAGGGTATCGATCTTGGTCTGGTGTCACGGGCCCTGGCCGCATTGCATGCCGCAGGGATCTCCACGTATGTCTATCTGCTCTTTGGCACACCGTCAGAGTCGATTGATGAGGCTCGAAAGACTCTTGAGTTTGTTCATCAGCATGGTGAAGAAATCACTTTTTTGAATCTGGCCGTTTTTAATATGCCGGTCTGTGGGCCGGATGCCAGGACTCTGGCGTTGCGTGACTTCTATGACGCCGACCTGACCCTCTATGCTGATTTCACCCATCCCCGCGGCTGGCACCGAAAGGCCATTCGCCGCTTTCTTGATCAGGAGTTCAGGCGCGACCCGGTTGTGGCCGCAATACTCCGTCAAGACCCACCCCTGTTCACTTCCAATCACGCCCCTTTTTTCTGTTCATGACTCTGCCGATTGGTGGATGATTGATATTTTTCGTTGACATTTATTCATTCAAAACAATATACCTACATAAAGAACGTGTCACATTGTGGTACGTTCTCCATCTGCGGGCCAAAGCGGGAAAGATTGCGTTGGGGGGTGATTGTGACTGATGAGACTATTGAAAGACGTCTGGATGTTCTCACTGCTGAAGTTGCCTCTCTGCGCAGCAAGGTCGCGGCCCTGGAGACACAACTGGGACAGGGGGCAGGCGTCTTCCCTGCTGTCCAACCCCTTCGGCCATTGAACGTCGCAGCCCCTTCTGCCGGGCTCGGGTCTGATGCCCTGTGGTCAAAAGTTGGCCAATCGTCCCTGCTCCCCAGAATAGCGACCATCTGCTTTGTCCTGGTGGTGGCGCTGGTTCTACGTACCCTGACAGACAACGGGATGATCGGTAAGCCACAGGGGACCTTTCTGGGCATGGGATATGCCGCACTGCTGCTGGCCCTGGGCTGGCGGGAATTGGCCAGGGACAGTCGACTGGCCGTGGTCTTCCCTGTCTGCGGCGCTGTCCTGATGTATTTTATCGTCCTGGAGTCCCATCTCAGGTTTGAATCCCTGTCATCCCTGAGTGCCTACGCTATTCTTTTATTGGTGCTCCTGGCCCTGTCGCTGACCAGTCGAAGATTTGAGTCGTCAGGTCTCAGTTGTCTTGGGGTCCTTGGGACATCCTGCGTTGCCATTGCTCTTGATCTGTCTGCGCCCAACTTTGGCCTGCTCCTCCTGTTTTTACTGATCACCACAGTTGAGGCCTATCTTGCCGGGCGTCGCTTGAGCGGATGCCGGTGGTCAAGATGGATTGTGTTTGTTCTGACCGTTCTGGTCTGGACCTACTGGACCTATGAGTTGAGTTCTGCGTTGCGGGAGGGTCTAGATGTTGCCCCATTGCTCTCTGCAGCCTGGTTTTTTCCGATCATGCTCTCTTTCGTGGTCATTTTTACCCTGATGGCTGTCCGGGATGGTGTGGGTGATCAGAAATGGAATACCTTTGATCTGGTAATTCCCTCTCTGGTCGGGCTTTTTGTGTATCCGCTGGTGAGAGTGGTGGCAATAGCCTGGCATGGAAGTGTGCACTGGCTGGGGATTCTCGGAGTGCTGGTGGCAGCCTTTTATTTTGCCACGGCCGCCTGGTTGTTCAGGCAGGAGAACACGGGCGGTGCCGGGATCTGTGGTTTTACTTTTGCCGGGGCGATTATTCTGGCCATGTCCTTTTCCGATGCGGTCGGCAGTATAGTCCTGGCCATGCTGGTATGGTCAGTAGTGGCGCTGGGACTGGCCATGTTGTCAGGGGCCTGTGAAATTGGGGGGATTCGCCTGGCCTCTTATCTGTTGCAGGGGCTGGCCTGTCTGGCGGCGGTGCTTTCTGGTCATCTCATTGCCGCAACGCCGGTATTTATACAAGTCTCATGGGTGGCGGCAGGGCTTGCCTTGATGGCCGGGTATCAGTATTGGTGGTGCCGGAAGCACCCCCTGGCCTGCTCCATTGGGTTTTTTGCCCGGGTCGACCCAAGCGATCGCAGTGCAATTCTGCTGATTGTGGCCTGTGTCGTGAATGGGTTTTTGCTGTTGCAGATGGTTGCGTATCAGATTCTCCTTCCTTTTGTGGCCGATTTGCCCAATACTCTTACTGGTACTCAGTCTGTTCTGATCAATCTCGGTGCCATGGGCTTGATGTTTCTGGCCCTGTCCCAGCGGAACAGGGAAATTCTGGGGGTGGCGATTCTGGTTTTTGCCATCGGGGCCGGCAAGGTGTTTCTGTTTGATTTTTTCAGGTCCAGCGGAATCCCGCTGGTTATGAGTGTCTTTTCGTTTGGTGTGGCGGCTGCGGGTTGTTCCGTGACCTTGAATCGTTGGCAGCAGAACGGAAAAAAGAGTGTTGGCTGATCAGGAAAGGGGATTGTCTGGATGAAAAAACATGCATTGAAGCCACTGTGGGTGGCGCTCACTGTTATTGCACTTGTTCTGCTGGCTCGATATGTCATGGTTCCGAAGGACTTCGGGGTGAACGGCAGAAATTTCACCTACGGATTCCATCGTCAGAGTGCCATCAATGACTGGCTGGTGGTGCCGGTGAAATACAAGGGCAAGGAGTCCTGTAATGAATGCCATGATGACAAATATGCCGAAAACCTGGAGTCCCGCCACCGGCTTCTCGAATGTGAAAACTGTCACGGTCCCGCCCTGGAGCACCCTGAAAACCCGGAACGGCTTGTCATAGACCTGAGCCGTGATCTTTGTCTGCGCTGTCACTCAAAATTGGACTATCCGAACTCGCCACGCGGTGCATTGCCCGGGATTGATCCTGCGGAGCATAACGCCGGTCTGGCGTGCAGCGAATGTCACAACCCCCACAGGCCTGATCTGGAGGACATGTAATGAGTTTTTCACGGCGAAAATTTCTGGTCACATCGCTGAAAGGGGCCATTGGCGCTGCCTTGCCGATCTCTGCCTTCAGACTCCTGAGCCCTGCTGAGGCTCGCGCCGTGGTTGGAGATGCCTCCAGGCGTTGGGTGTTTCTGGTCGATACCACGAAATGTGTGGGTTGTGGCCTCTGTGTAAAGGCCTGTAAAAAGGAAAATGAGGTCCCGTATGATGCGCCGGTGACCCGGACCTGGGTCGAGCGGTATGTGGTGACCCGGGATGGTCAGACTCACATCGATTCGCCCAATGGCGCCCGGGATGGTTTTACGGATCCCAGAATCGATGATCAGGAGATTCCGGCCGAGGAGATCACCAAGGCCTTTTTCGTGCCCAAACTCTGCAACCAGTGTGAAAATCCGGCCTGCGTCCAGGTCTGCCCGGTGGGGGCCACCTTCCAGACCAGAGATGGCGTGGTGCTTGTCGACCGAAACTGGTGTATCGGCTGCGGGTACTGCATCATGGCCTGTCCCTATGGTGTCCGCTTTTTCCACCCCGTCTATAAGGTGGCTGAAAAATGTACCTTCTGCTATCACCGGATCAGCAAGGGACTGGAGAGCGCCTGTGTCCAGGCCTGTCCCTTTGAGGCCAGACGAATGGGTGATCTCAGGAATATGGAGGACCCCGTGACTCAGATCATTATGAACGAGCGGATCGCCGTGTTGAAGGACGAATATGGTACAAAACCCCAAGTTTTCTACATCGGCCTTGATGCCCGAGTGAGGTAAACAATGACCCCAGAAATGATCGTCCACGGTGCTGAATGGACCGCCAAGGAACTCTTTGTCTATCCAAATGAATTCATTTATTGGAGCATTCAGATCGTCATGTACCCGTATATGACCGGACTGGTTGCCGGTGCCTTTGTCCTTTCCTCCCTCTATCACGTCTTTGGTCAGCAGGATCTGAAGGATATGGCCCGGTTTTCCCTGGTCTTTTCTCTGGCCCTCCTGCCCGTGGCCATGATCCCGCTGCTCATGCATGTGCAGCAGCCGTTGCGGGGGATGTATGTGCTGTTTACGCCCCATTTCACCTCGGCGATTTCTGCCTTTGGTATTGTCTTTTCCACCTATGCCATGATTGTCCTGAGCGAAATCTGGTTTGTTTACCGGGTCTATTTTGTTGATCAGGTGCAGGTCCTGGCCCGGAAGACGGATCTGGGGTCACGGCTCAAGCGTCTCGTCTACCAGGTGCTGACCCTGGGTGCTTATGATATCAGTCAGGACGCCGTTGCCACCGACAAGAAGGCCGTGAAGATCCTGGCTGCCATCGGAATTCCCGTGGCCTGTTTCCTGCACGGTTATGCCGGTTTTATCTTCGGCTCGGTCAAGGCAAACGCCCTGTGGATGAGTCCGCTCATGCCGGTTATCTTCATCATGTCGGCCGTGGTCTCGGGTATTGCCCTCTGTATGTTGACCTATATCGTGATCATGGAGTTCAAGAAGTTTCAGGCGATCCTGGCCCGTGGGCGGGGCGATGAGTCCGTGCATCTCATTGTCGGGGCCGAGATCGACGTTATTTCCAAGACATCCCGCTATCTGATCGGTTTTCTGGTGGCAGCTATTTCACTGGAGATGCTCGATCTTATCTTCCGTGGCTATACCGCCATGAAGTCCTGGGACATCCTCCGTTCGGTGATGTACGGCAAAGATTTCGTGAACATCTTTGTCCTCCAGTATGGACTTGGGAACCTGGTGCCCTTTATCCTCCTGCTCCTCCCGAAGTTGACCATCAAACGGACGGCCCTTGCCCTTGTCCTGGTCCTTTTTGGTGTGTTTATGATGCGTTGGAACGTTGTGATCGGTGGTCAGGCCTTTTCTCTGACCTTCTCGGGTTTCATGCATTATCATCTGCCGATTATCCCGCACAACCTTGAAACCTATAAGGAGGGGCTGCTGGGAGCCCTCACCGTTGCGGCGCTGCCATTTATTTTTTTCTGGGTGATCAATAAATTTGTCCCTTCCCTGAAAGAGAACTGATCTTTTTCCCTTTTTGCAAGCCGGTCGGATCGTGTTGTGTTACAGAGATCCGACCGGCTTTTTTGCGTCATCAACTTTTGCATATCAGGATGGCGTCTGATCCTGAATCTGGTGAAATGGTTGCCGGAAAAAACTCTTTGCGAATTTGTTGAAATAGGGTATTTTATTCTGTTCTGAGTCGGGCGGCCTTGGGCTGTTTGTCTTGTTGTTTTATTTTCTGTATTGAATCCGGAATGTTAGTTGCCGGCTGCCAGTAGGTTTTCTGTTGAATAAGGAGTTGCCCTTTAGTTGTGGCTCCTTATTTTTTTTATTTTGTCCTGGTCGATGTCGGGCCAGGGTCGGTTTGAAGCCGGCACCAAGAGACTGTTAGAGGACAGGAATCATGAGTGTAGACTTGAGTAAGATGCGAAATATCGGGATTAGCGCCCATATCGATTCAGGAAAAACCACCCTGACCGAGCGGATCCTCTTTTATACCGACAGAATTCATGCCATCCATGATGTTCGTGGCAAGGACGGAGTCGGGGCCAAGATGGACTCCATGGAATTGGAGCGTGAGCGTGGTATTACCATCCAGTCCGCAGCGACCTATTGTAACTGGAAGGGCATCGATATTAATATCATTGATACTCCAGGTCATGTTGACTTCACGGTTGAGGTCGAACGGGCCCTGCGTGTTCTGGACGGTGCGGTCCTGGTTCTCTGCTCTGTGGGTGGCGTGCAGTCCCAGTCCATCACGGTTAACCGGCAGATGGATCGTTACAACGTTCCCCGGATCGCCTTTATCAATAAATGTGATCGTACCGGTGCAAATCCTGCCCGTGTGACCGGTCAGCTGCGCGAGAAACTGGGGCTCAATGCCCACATGATTCAGTTACCCATCGGTCTTGAAAATGATCTTTTGGGTGTGGTTGACCTGGTGACCATGAAGGCCATTTATTTTGATGGGGCCAATGGTGAAATCATGCGTCAAGAGGAAATTCCGGCCGGACTGCAGGCTGCCGCCGATGTCCTGCGTGAGGAGTTGCTGGAAGCGGTCTCAATGTTCTCCGACGAGTTGATGGAGGCCATGCTCGAGGAGCAGGCCATTGAACCATCACAGGTTGTCGAGGCGATCCGCAAGGGGACTCTGGCTCTTGGATTTGTTCCAGTGATGGTCGGTTCAGCCTATAAAAACAAGGCCGTGCAGCCGCTGCTTGATGCGGTTCAGGCCTATCTGCCCTGTCCCACCGATGTCGAGAATGTGGCCCTGGATCTTGACCATGATGAAGTTGAGTTCAAGGTGAGCAATGACAGGAATGATCCTCTGATCATGCTTGCCTTCAAGCTCGAAGATGGCCGTTATGGGCAGTTGACCTATGTCAGAACCTATCAGGGAAAGCTGAACAAGGGTGACTCCATTATCAACGTCCGCACCGGCAAGAAGGTCAAGGTCGGCCGTCTGGTGCGGATGCACTCGGATGAAATGGAAGAGATCGATGGATGCGGGGCCGGTGATATCGTTGCCCTGTTTGGTGTTGATTGTGCCTCGGGTGATACCTTTACGGATGGCACCATGTCCTGTTCCATGAGTTCCATGCATATCCCGGCGCCGGTTATTTCTCTTTCTGTCATTCCGGTGGATAACAAGTCTCAGATTAATATGTCCAAGGCCTTGAATCGGTTCACCAAAGAGGATCCGACCTTTAAGACCTTTGTCGACCATGAGACCAATGAGACCATTATCTCCGGTATGGGTGAGCTTCATCTCGAGGTCTATGTAGAGCGGATGAAACGGGAGTACAATGCCGTGGTCGAGGTTGGCGCGCCCCAGGTTGCCTACCGCGAGACGATCTCAATGCGGGCCGATTTCAATTATACCCATAAGAAGCAGACCGGTGGTTCGGGTCAGTATGGTCGGGTGGCCGGTTTCATGGAGCCCCTGGAAGAGGGCGAGTATGAGTTTGTTGACCAGATCGTTGGTGGTTCAATCCCGCGCGAGTTTATTTCCTCCTGTGACAAGGGCTTTCAGAAGAGCATGGTGAAGGGTTCCCTTTGTGGTGCTCCGATTACCGGAGTTCGTTGCACCATCAGTGACGGTGCCTTCCATGCCGTTGACTCATCTGATATGGCCTTTCAGCAGGCCGCTCTCGGAGCGTTCCGGGAGGGGTATATGAAGGCAGGTCCCGTGATCATGGAGCCGATCATGAAGGTGGCGGTCGAAGGACCGACCGAGTTTCAGGGTGCGGCCATGGGCAGCATCAACCAGCGGCGCGGAATCATCATCGGTACCACCGAGGAAGGTCAATATACCGTGGTTGAGGCCGAAGTGCCCCTCTCCGAGATGTTTGGTTATTCCACGACCCTGCGTTCCCTGACTCAAGGCAAGGCCGAGTTTACCATGGAGTTTGCCACCTACAGACCGGTACCCAAGAGTGTCGGTGAAGAGCTGATTAAAAAGTTTCAGGACGAAAAGAAGAATTCCTGATCTTGCATCGGCGGCAAAAGACGAATAGACTAATTGTATTGTGGGGCAATTCCTGGCTGGTTATTGATCAGACAGGAGGCGTCGGCACAGACAGATGAATAGAGAGAAAAAAGGTGACTGTCATGCGAAAAGAAGACCTGGTCGTCAATAATCCGTTACGGGTCCTGGGCATGGGAATGAAGCCCAAGGATGATCAACAGCGCATGGGCCTGATCATGGCTCGTGCCGGTCTGGGGAAGACCGCAATTCTGGTTCAGATTGCCCTGGATTCAATCCTGCGCGGGAACAGGGTTCTGCACGTCTCCATCGGCGAAGGGGTCGACAAGACTCGGGCCTGGTACGACGATATCCTCGACCTGATGGTCGCAGGCCAGAAGGTCGATGACCTGCAGGAAATGGTCGCAGAGATCATGGCCAAGCGGATGATCATGACCTTCAAGGAGAGCTCCTTTGGACCGGCCAAACTTGAAGAGCGGCTGCAGGATCTGATCCAGCAGGATATCTTCCGCCCGGACTGCATGATCATTGACGGTTATGACTTTGCCACCACGAACCATGCTCAACTTGAGGAGTTCAAGTCGTTTATGGTCAGGCATGGTCTCAAGACCATCTGGTTTTCGGCGATCAGCCATCGTACCGACGAGCGGGTCAGTGCTGCTGGTGTTCCGGCGCCCTGTCATGAGCTTGATGATCTGTTCGAGATGATCTTGATGGTCGTGGCCGAAAAGGATGCCATCAAACTCAATCTGCTCAAGTGCAGTTCAGGGGCCATTGCGCCGGGTACCTCGCTGCTTCTCGACCCCTCGACCATGTTGATCAAGAAGGGTTGATTCTTCAGTCCCCGCATGGGGATGAGAATGATCAGGCGGATATTCCCGGTAGCGGGGTGTCCGCCTTTTTTTATGTGCGGGTACCATGAAAATTGAGGATTTGTGTCCAGGCTCAGGGTGGCCGAGAAATTTTACCGCAGCCATGGAGCGACTCCTCCGAGGATAAAAGTGTGAGCGGAACGCCGGGCTTGGATAAAAAGCCCATTTTTCAAGAGAGCCCAAGAGGCTTTGTGTGCTGATAAGGAGTATGGGATGAGGATCAGACCCTGTATAGACCTCCACAACGGTCAGGTCAAGCAGATCGTGGGTTCGACCTTGAGTGATGAAAATCCAGAGAGGTTGCAGACCAATTTTGTCGCTGAGCAGTCACCTGCCTGGTTTGCTGAACTTTACCGTGGGGATGACCTGCGCGGCGGTCACATCATCAAACTGGGTCCGAGCAACGAACAGGCCGCCCGCGAGGCTCTGGCAGCCTGGCCCGGCGGCATGCAGATTGGGGGTGGGGTCACTGCTGACAACGGGGCGGACTGGCTTGCGGCCGGGGCCTCGCATGTGATCGTGACCTCCCATGTCTTCCGCGATGGTCTGATCGATCGCACGCGCCTGGCCCGCCTGGTGCAGATGGTTGGGCGTACTCGTCTGGTCTTGGATTTGAGTTGCCGGAGGCGGGGAGATGAGTATGTGATTGTCACTGATCGCTGGCAGAAATTTACTTCTGTGGTGATTACCGAGGCAGTGCTGGCCGATCTGGCCGCCTCCTGTGATGAATTTCTGATCCATGCCGCCGATGTTGAGGGACAGTGCCGGGGCATTGAGCAGGATCTGGTGGAGAAATTGGCGAACTGGTCACCGATTGTGACGACCTATGCCGGTGGCGTTCGTCATCTGGCTGATCTGGACCTGATTCGCACTCTGGGTCAGGGGCGGATTGATGCCACTGTGGGCAGCGCCCTGGACATTTTTGGTGGTCATACCATCACCTATGATGAGGCCGTGGCCTTTCATCGCAGGCAGGGTCATGGCTGAGTCGCCGCAAGTCAGTCGCGCAGGCCAGGCCCTGGATGGTAGTGACTCCGGCACCACACAGATTCAACCTGATCTGGTTGAACTCAAACTGCAGATCCCGCCTGACCTCTTCCGTGCCTATCAACGCTGTACCTGGATCATTGCCCATGAAACAGGTCGTCCGCCTCTGTCCGTGATGGAAGAGATGGTTCGGGACTTCCTGGTCAAACACGGCTGTTAGATCATGTGATCCGGGCCCGTCCTCTGGGGCTTTCCCTGGGGTTCTGGGCCTGCCTCGAAGTCATCTCCTCCCTGATTACTCCGGTCTTATCACTCTTTCTTCTTTTCCCTGTCTTTCCTCTGCTCAAGCTCCGCAATCCGTTTTTCCAGTTCTTCGCTGAGGGCCACCCGTCCTTCCAGGACACAGCCGCGGCGGCCGGGGATGCATTCACCGTGCAGCCGTTTGCAGCTGTCGTTGGCGATATCGTAGTTTTTGCAGTGAAAAGTCATGAGAGTGTGATTGTCTGGAGAGTTGTTTTATCCGAAAGTTCATCGGAGAGCATCGTTGGCCATGCCGGAGTGACGAACGTTCAGGGTTGGTTGTGGTTGGCCGTTTTGGTCCAGTCATGTTGGTTAAACAGGATGGTTCATGTTGGGGGTGGTGTCGCCTGCGACCACGAATTCAGTTTTGCAGATCAGGCCGGTGGTTCGGAAGAGATGATCGACAAGGAACTCCGGAGGTCAGGATGGGGGAGTAAAGATGTTGGCGCGGTTACGACCCCCTTTTTTGGCTTGATACATGGCAAAATCGGCCTGGCTGATCAGTTCGGTCGGGTCGTTGCTCTGGTCAGGGCTGAAGGTGATGCCGATGCTGACTCCGATCTGGCATGAGGCTTCATTGATCTGCAGGGGTTGGCTCAGGTTCTCAATAATTTTTTCGGCAACCAGGGAGGCCACGGATGTGTGAGGGATGTGATTGAGGATAATTCCAAATTCATCTCCTCCCAGACGGGAGACTGTGTCTTCCTTGCGGACGATGGAGGTCAGACGGCTGGCCACCAGTTGCAGGAGTTGGTCGCCGGTCTGATGGCCGTAGGTGTCATTGACCTCTTTGAAGTGGTCGAGGTCCAGGAACAGGACCCCGATTTTCTGGTCGGGGACACGTTCCAGTTCTTTAAGCGATTGGGTGAGTCGTTCCCGAAACAGCAGACGATTGGCAATCCCGGTCAGGGGATCAAAGAAGGCCATGCGCTCAAGTTGTTCTTCACTTTCCTTATACAGGGAAATGTCTGAGAAGATGGCCACGTAATGGCTGAGCTGTTGCTGGGTGTCGTAGATGGCGCTGATGTGCAGTCGTTCAGGGTAGATTTCACCATTCTTGCGCCGGTTCCAGATCTCACCATCCCAGTGACCGTCGCGCTGCAAAGTGGTCCAGAGATCTTTGTAAAAGGCCTGGTCGTGGCGACCAGACTTGAGAAGGCTTGGTTTGTTGCCGATGGCCTCGGTGCGGTCGTAGCCGGTGATCTGGCTGAAGGCTGGATTGACCATTTCAATGATATTGTCGGCCCCGGTGATCATGATTCCCTGCCGGGCATGTTGGATGACATTGACTCCCAGGCGCAGGCGTTTTTCGTTATCTTCCAGTTCTGTGCGGATCTGGTCACGATGGCGGATAATGATGGCCGCCTGATAGAGGATGAACAGGCCGCTGATCAGGGCGAGAACAGCCGCAAGCTCAAGAATGGTCGTCTGGCTGTGGATGATCTGCTTCAGAGCCTGGTGTTTGGAGCTGATGTCATAGTACAGTTCAAAGGCCCCGAGAAAACGGTCATTGATCATGATTGGATGGTAGCTCTCCACCACGTCTTTTTCCACGGACCGACCCTCCAGGGTCTTGTCTTCCTTGCGGACCAGTTTGGTGTAAGGGTGTCCCTGGGCCACAATCTCGTGGAAATAGGGGTGGGTGTTGAGTGTTCCCACATCCGCGGTCGCTGTCGAGAAGATAATGGTGCCTGCTCCATCGAAGACCTTGACCTTTTCCAGGCCAAAATCTTCAACCGTCTCGACCAACTCGATGTGGAAGTTTGGTGGAAGGAGGAGTTGGTTCTGGTCGTGGGAGATCAGTGTCCGGCTCAGGTGTTCAGACATGCGGGCGGCATCGGTCTCAGTAAACTCGATGAGTATCTTCTGGAACATCGGGTAGCTGTAGAAACGCTCAAACAGAAGAAAACTGATGGCGAGGATGATCCAGATAAAAAGAATATTGCGCAGAAAAGAGATTTGAAAGATGGTTTTGAAGATGGTGAAGAATTTTTTCATGTGGGTTAGAGCCTTCTGTAATATGGTTTTTTGAAACTGATCAAGTGTATCAGGTAAGTGTCTGGTAAGGCAAGGAGTTAATTGCTTCTTGGATTTCTTGTTGAACCGGTGGCTGGAGTCAAAAGAGGGGTTTGGGTCATGGCTGTTTCAAATCTCGTGTTTATCGGCACGGCCTGGGCAGGGGAGACCTGTTCTGCTTTTGGTGCCGCTGGAGATCTCGGAGGCGCGAAGCGATACTGTCGAGACCCGCGGTCTGGTGCGGGATGAGCAGCAGCGTTTTCTTTTCGCGAAACCAGGAAAGATTGCCGCTTTATCAGCGTCATGCGGATTTGATTGTTGACTGTTCCAGGAAATGTATTACCGGTATCTGTCAAGTCATTGTTGCACGTCTGGCAATGGGCTCTTCGTGAAGACATGACAATTTCTGAGGTCCTGGTGACCTTTTTTGTACAAAAGAGAAGGAGATGGCGATGGCACAGGCCATGAAAGGAAATAAGGTAAAGGTGATGTATACAGGACGGTTGACGGATGGAACGGTCTTTGATTCCTCAGAGGGAAAGGCCCCTCTTGATGTGACACTGGGCAGTGGTCACGTGATTGCCGGTTTTGACGAGGCCCTGGTCGGCATGGTCGTGGGTGAGAAAAAAACGGTTGAGATTCCGGTGGAGAAGGCCTATGGCGCTCATGACCCGAAAATGGTCATGGAGGTTCCCCTGGAGCAGGTCCCGCCGGATTTGAAACCCGAGATTGGCCAGAAGCTGCAGGTGGGCGGGACCGGTGGTGAGATCATGATGGTGGAGGTCAGGGAGATCACGGACAGCCATATTTATCTTGATGCGAATCCACCCCTGGCGGGCCAGGATCTGGTTTTTGATCTGGAGCTGGTCGCAATCAGCTGATTGCTGAGTTGTGTATCCTCTGAATCTTCGGGCAATACCCCGGGGCGCCAAAACGGTTGCCCTGGGGTATTTTTGTTTCAGCAGGTTTTTGTGCTATACTGGATCCATGGGGAAGGTGATTTCTGGACGAGCCTCTTGAAAAACGCTGTGTTTGCCCGCGGAAAAATTTTTAACATGCCTTGATCTTGAATGAAAATCTGCATGTTGCAAGAGATGTCAATCAGTATGGCTGGACCAAATGAGCCAGCCGCAACCAACCATGAAAGTTCATCACTTCGGCATAGCCTGTAATGCTTTCCGATGAACTTTCAGATAAACCAGTATGCAAGATGAGGTGCGCCATGGCGACAATTTCACGTATTCTCCTGCCTATTGACTTTACCGAGTGCTCCATTGCCACTCTGGGACATGCCCGATTGATGGCCGAGACGTTCAAGGCGGATCTCTATCTCTTTTACGCCATGCCAGGAGCGGAACAGTATGAGGGCCTGGCCATGGACATTGACTGGTTTGCCACCTATCACCGGCAACTCAAGTATGAGGCCGAGCAGGCGCTGGATAACTTTGTGGCCAAGCATATGCAGGGCTTTGAACCGGTGGAGAAGGCGATCGGGGTAGGTGATGTGGTGGACGAGGTGATTGGCTATGCCAGACGCAAAAAGATCGACCTGATCATTACCGCCAGCCATGGGTGTCATCGGGCAGAGAGCCGAATCTACGGCAGTATTGCTCAATCCCTGTGTGGCAATGCTGCCTGTCCGGTCATGATCGTCCATTCCTGAGCGCCTGTTCTGCCGCTCACCCATCCCGCAAACAGCGATGAGGCTTGCAAAATTGCTGTTTGTGTCTATAGTTCAACGTTGATCAATTATCGATCGTCGAAGTCTGGAATGACTCACAGACCTTTTCCTTCGAGTCTTCACTAGCCTGGCGCTTGCCTGGATATGAGGCGACGCCAAACAGTTACAGTTGGCTGGAATAAGCTATTTTTTTATTATACTGAATAATTACAGACAGGAGAGTTATGATTACGTTCTTGCGAAAATTGACCCCGTTTCTGCTTATTTTTCTGGCCCTGGGGCTTGTTGAAGGTGGCCTGGGAGTGACTGACGCCGATGCCAGGGCCCGTATCGGGGGGCGCAGTTTCAGCCGTTCAGCTCCGGTGAAGAAACCGGCGGTGACCCAGCAGCAGGGTCAGACGCAGCCACGCTCGGGTTTTGGCCGTGGTCTGGCCGGCGGCCTTCTGGGTGGCGCCCTGGGCGGTCTGCTCTTTGGCAGTATGTTTGGCATGGGCGGCGGCGGAATGGGACTGGTTCCTCTTCTTCTCCTCGGGGCAGTTGGGTACTTCTTTTATAAACGATTTGTCCAGAAACCAAGCTCGGGCAGTGCGCCTGGTTACCGACCTCCTCCGGCCTCCTTCGGTGGCTTTGGCGCAGCACCGGTTGCTGAGCCGTTGAATGGTCTGGAGGCAGGCCTGGCCGAGATTCGTCAAACCGATTCTGATTTTGACGAGAAGTATTTTGTGGAGGTGGCCTCTGATGTCTTTTTTAAGATTCAGGCCGGCTGGATGCGACGTGATCTCTCTTCCTGTGCTCAACTGCTCGGAGCCGAACTGGCCGCGCAGTATGCAGAGCAGTTTGAGGAGATGCGCGGCCGAGGTGAGATCAACAAGCTTGAGAGTATCTCAATTCGCAAGGTCGAGGTGATTGATGCGGGTAAACAGGGAAATGAGGATTTTGTCACTGTCCTTTTTACTGCCAATCTTCTCGATTACACGATCAATGACAAGACCGATGAACTGATCCGTGGCAGCATGACTGAACCGGTCAAGTTCGCAGAGGAGTGGACCTGGGCCAGACCTGAGGGGACCGAGAACTGGAAACTTGAGGGAATCAAGGTGGTCAGTGGTTGATTGCGGTTCCTGATATGGGGATTCTATGGAGCGTGAATGGGCCCGGTTGACGATTATCTTCGTCGGCCGGGCCTTTTTTGCCGCTGACGTAGCTGTTGCAGCCATGCCGATTAGAAAAGGGGTGTCGAGGTGAAGATGAGCGGGCGGCCATTTTCTGGATGGGCAAAGGCGAGGCGACTGGCGTGCAGGAGAAGTTGGCCTGGGCCGGTCCCCCGGCCATACAGACGGTCGCCGACAATGGCCAGGCCCAGGCCGAGCGGGTGGGCGGCGTGAAGGCGTAGCTGATGGGTACGGCCGGTGAGTGGCTGGAAGCAGATTCGGGTGTGCGTTTTGTCAGTTTTTATCCTTTGCCAGCGGGTGATTCCCAGCTTGCCCTGGATGTCATCATGGACCTGATGCGGTCTGTTGTACGGATCAAGGCGAAAACGGAGGCGGATTTCGCCTGTGTCACCGACTTCAGCCGGGAGTTGTCCGTCGAGCAGGGCCAGATATTCCTTATCCACGAGTCGTTGTTCGAACTGGCGGTTCAACTCACGGTGTGCCGTCCTGGTCCGGGCCACGACCATGAGGCCGCTGGTGTCCATGTCCAGACGGTGAACCGCCGGTTGTTCCGGCATATCGGGAAAGGCCTGTTGGAGGCGGGTGACCACACAATCCTGCATTTCAGGGCCCCGGCCCGGGACAGAGAGCAGGCCGCTGGGTTTATCCACAAGGATGAAGGTGGCCTCGGTGTGAATGATGTTGAGTGCAAGGGGGGTCATGGCGTGGGGTTGTCCTCAAGTCCGCAGAGAAGAAAACCCAGAATCGGTGCGCATTTATTGTGGCAGGAGGGGTAGAAGCGCCCTTGCGCACGGCTGGCTGAAGGGTTTTTCAGGCCCCAGTAAAATTCGGCAATGGAGTTGGGACGCAGATCCAGGCGGGCGGCCTGGTTGAGGAGTTTTGGGGCACAGCAGTCGCCGCTGCCGGTGGGAATGCCGTTTGTGCCGCTCCAGGCCTCATGCAGGGAGGCTGATTGGCCGCGGAAGTTGTGCAGCCGGTAGAGCCGGTGCAGGTCCTGCATCAGGGAGCGCGAGAGTGTTTTTCGTTGCTTGAACAGTGCCGTGTATTCCGGGCTGCCTGGCTGACTGCACTCCAGTTGTCGGGTGAAGGCCTTGACGCGCGGTTCGCCGGTCTGGTTGAGGCGATTGAATATCGGCAGGTCAAAGAGCGGCGGGGCCCAGCCGGGTACCTGCCAGAGCCCGTTGTACTGTCCGGAATAGGCACGCAAAGAGACCTCGCGTCCCTCCCGGTCATGACAGATCAGGACCCCGAACATCTTGCCCCTGGCCGGGCCGAACAGAAAATCAGTGCCCAGTCGCGGGTCGTCTTGCTCCCCGGTCAGGTCCAGGTCAATCGTTTTTTGGTGGTCCAGGACTGCCATGAGTTTGCTGGCCTCATTCATGGCTCTGGTGCTGGAGGGCAGGTGATGCATGCGGCCGCAGCGAGTGCAGAATCCGGCGCATCCTGTCTCAGGAGAGGGTGCTGTCTTCACAATGGCTGGATTCTTGAGTGGGCACTGGATATTTGAGCCGGTTCTTGACCATCTTCTTCTCGGCGGCCTGGATTGGGTCAAGGCCAAGCTGCATGGCCAGAGTGGTGAGGTAAATCATCACGTCGCCGATCTCCTCTTCAATATGCAGGAGCTTTTGGCTGTCCGGCCTTCGGCTCTCATCCTGCGTTAGCCATTGAAAGATCTCGGCCAGTTCAGCGACCTCAACACTCAGGGCCATGGCCAGGTTTTTGGGGGAGTGAAACGGCTGCCAGTCTCGTTCGCGGACAAATTTTTCGATCTCATCTTGCAGTTTTTTCAGGTCGTTGGGATTTGTCATGGTATTTGTTATTGCCTTCTGGTAGTGTTTCTACTTTATGTCGGCTATTCCCTGAGGTTCCTTGGGGGTACGGGCATGATCTGCTGCAGTTCAGATGCGGCAGCGTCATCAACAATTATATTTAACCAGCATGGCTGGGCCAAAATGGCCGGCCACAACTAAGGGCCTGTAAATAAATAACCTTGCCAATCTTACATCTTATCTTCGGGTCATCTTTAAATGCGGCTCAATCACAAAATCCTCAACGTAGCCCTGCTACGTCTGCGGTTTTACTCAATCGCCGCATCCAAACCTGGCCCAAATCTAAGCGTAATATCAGCCAAGTTATTTTTTTACAGGCCCTAACCATGAAAGTTCACTCCTTCGGTAGGGCCAGTCATGGTCTCCAATGAACTTTCGGATAAAACGGGAGATCCCGGTTTCATGAAACGTCACCCCCTATTGTATCAATTCTCATGTATTCTGCTTCTCTTTTTTCTGTTTCTGGGTGGGCCTGTCAGGGCCGAGGACCAGGACGATATTCAACTGGCAGGACATAACAAGTGGCTGGCCTATATCTTGGGGAAGCAGCTGCCGGTCATGCATTACAGCCACAAGCCGGTGGACAATGATCTGGCCGTTGCCGTCTTTGATCTGTATCTCAAGCAACTGGATTTCCAGAAGCGTTTTCTCCTGCAGAGCGATGTCGAGATCCTCAAGGCCTATACCTTGACCATCGACGATCGGCTCAAGGATGGCAAGGCGGACCTGCCTGGGGTCGGCCATCGCCTCCTGAATCGTCGGATTGTTGAAATCAAAGAGATGGTGGACAAGATTGCAGTGGCCGATTTTGACACTGAGGTGAAAGAGTATTATGAGACTGACCCCGACAAGCTTGATTTCGCCCGTAATCTTAAAGAACTGCAGGAACGCTGGCGTCTGATTGTCAAGGGCCAGGTTTTTTCCCGTTATCTGGATTTGCAGGAAGAGCAGGAAAAGGCAGAGGTGAAGAAGGGCGCGTCTGAGTTATGGCAGATGGCCAAGGATAAGGTGGCCAAGCGGAATCGTGAAATTTTCCACCGTCTTGAGCAGGAGACCCGCCAGGACCATTACGACCGTTTTTTCAACGCAGTAACCCGGGCCTTTGACCCCCATACCGGCTACCTGCCTCCGGCCGGCAAGGAAGATTTTGATATCCATATGCGGGGCAGTCTTGATGGTATCGGCGCCCTGCTTCGTGAGGAGGATGGCTATATCAAGGTGGTCCGGATTATTCCCGGCAGTGCCTCTGCCCGTCAGGGGCGTCTGGAGGCTGAAGATATTATTCTTGAAGTTGCCCAGGGCATTGAGGAACCGGTCGATGTCACAGATATGCGTCTTCGTGATGCGGTCCGGCTGATCCGTGGTCCCAAGGGCAGTGAGGTTCGACTGGGTGTGAAAAAATCTGACGGCACCCTTGATCTGATCCCGATCATCCGTGATGTGGTCCAGATCGAGGAAACCTTTGTCAAGTCGACCATCTTGAATGGTCCAGATGGCAGTCGGATCGGTTACCTGCTGATCCCCAGTTTTTATCGTGATTTTGAAAATTCAGGGAACGGTCAGCCCAGCCGCAATTCCACCGATGATACCCGGGCGGCCCTGCTCGAGCTCAAGGCGGCCGGAGTGGACGGTTTGATCCTGGATATGCGTAACAACGGAGGGGGTTCCCTGATCGATGCCGTGGACATCGCCGGTCTCTTTATCCGGGAGGGGCCCATCGTCCAGATCAAGACCAGCGGGTCGGATCGTAAAATCCTGCGTGACGAAGACCCGCAACGGCTCTATGATGGACCAATGGTGGCCCTGGTGAATCAGTTTTCGGCCTCGGCCTCAGAGATCGTGGCCGCGGCCCTTCAGGATTATCATCGGGCAGTGATTATTGGTGGGCATCATACTCATGGCAAGGGGACGGTGCAGACTGTGGTTGATCTCAACGACCTTCTGCCCTTTCTCAAATTTGGTCAGGGTGGCCGAGATTTCGGGGCCCTGAAGGTGACCATTCAGAAATTCTACCGGGTCAACGGCGGGTCAACCCAGTACCGGGGGGTGGAGCCGGATATTGTCCTGCCCAGTCTCTTTCAATATCTGGAGTCTGGCGAACAGTATCTTGATTATTCTTTGCCCTGGGACCAGTTGGAGGCCGTGGAGTATAAACTGTTCGACGGCAAGTCCTTTGATGTGGCCACCCTGGCTGTGGCCAGCAAGGACAGGACTGCCGTGGATCCTGGTCTGCAGGTGATTGCCGATGAGGCGACCAAGGCCCAGATCAGGAGCAAGGAGACCCGTATTTCCCTGCGTCTGGCCGATATGATTCAAGAGCGAGCCGATGCGCGACAGGCACGGACAAAACTGGGCGCCCATTATCGTCAGTATCGGGTCGAGCAGGGAAATGATCTGGATCTGGTCAAGTCCGAAGATGAGGCGAAGGTCCCTGACGAGGATAAGTGGCTGGAGGACGTCCGGGAAGATCCCTATGTGGGCGAGGCCATGCGGGTGGTTGCTGATCTGCGTCGTTGACGCAGGGGCTGAAGTCGTTCTGCCAGTGAATTGCTGATTGAATCTCATTCCCGGCAATTTGCTGTGAGTAAAGGAGACTTGGCGCTTTTGATCCCCTGTGGCCTGCTGCGGGGAGTTTGTTTTTCCGGGAAAATTTTCTTGATTAACCCCCCAAAAAATGATAAACCACGGTACTTATGAATGGGCATTCATTTAACAGAGGGAAAGGTGCAGGTTATGGAATTGGATGAGGCCTTCAGGTGGTACCGGGAAAAGATCATAGATAAATGGGTTGGTTATGCCCTTGAAACCTATGAGTCGTCCAGTTTTTTCAAAAATGAGAAGGATAAGTTCGCCAATCCGGTGGGAGGCAACACCCGCGAGGCCTTCAGTCGTCTGTACACCAAGCTGACCTTGGGGGCGGACCCCGGTGAGTTTGTCGCCCCCCTGGAACAGGTCATGCGGATTCGCGCCATTCAGGCGTTTCGGCCGTCTCAGGCCGTGGGTCCGATTCACGCGATTAAACACATCACCCGTGAGATTCTGGAGAAAAACAAGGAGACCCGCCATCTGGTCGTCCAACTCTATGATTTTGAATTTGCAGTTGATCTGGCGGTGCTTGCCGCCTTTGATCTGTACATGCAGTGTCGTGAACAGTTGTATCAGGTCCGGATCAAGGAGATCAAGACCGGAAGTTTCATTCTTACAGACAGCAGATGTCCTTCAAACCTGCTGAAAACAGATGCATTGGAGCCGATCACGGTTCTGCAAGACATTTAACCGGCAGTCGTATCGGGTGTGTGCACCTGCTGCGACGGCCCCAATCCGTTCATCTTGAAGCGAGGTAAGAAATGAAGTACGCCTTCTCATTTCTGGCAGTCATTGCGTTGATTCTGATCGCATGGCTAGGATCCCGGATACCGGGCATGGAGTACCTGTTTGGGGTCGCCATTCCCTATCTGGCCATTATGGTCTTCCTGGGTGGCTTTGTCTATCGAGTCATACATTGGGCCAAATCACCGGTTCCCTTTTCCATCCCGACCACCTGTGGGCAGGGAAAATCGCTTGATTTCATCAAGCAGGACAAGCTTGACTGTCCCACCAAGACGTCCGAGGTGGTTGCCCGGATGGCCCTGGAAATTCTGGCCTTCCGCTCATTGTTCCGCAACACCAAGTCAGAACTGCATGAGGGCCCGAAAATCACCTATGAGTCTTCCAAGTGGCTCTGGCTCTTTGCCTTGATTTTTCATTATTCCTTCCTGGTGATTGTCCTGCGGCACATGCGTCTGTTCGTCAATCCGGTTCCGGCCTGGATCCAGGCCCTGGAATTTGGCGATGGCCTCCTGCAGATCGGCGCGCCGACCATGTATATGACTGACGTAGGCCTGATCCTGGGCGTTGTTCTTCTTTTTGGTCGTCGACTGATTACCCGCCATGTTCGCTACATTTCTCTTGCCAATGACTATTTCCCGCTGGTCCTGATTTTTTCCATTGCCGTGACCGGCATCCTGATGCGCTTCTTCCTGCGCACTGATATTGATATCGTCAACATCAAAAACCTGCTCGTCGGTCTGGCGACCCTGCAGCCGGTTATAGGCGCTGAGATTGGAGCTATTTTTTATATCCATATCTTTCTGGTCTCCGTGCTTCTGGTCTACTTCCCGTTCAGCAAGTTGATGCATCTGGGCGGCGTGTTCATGAGTCCTACCCGGAACATGAAAAACGACAGTCGGGCCAAGCGCCATATCAACCCCTGGAATGATCCTACCATCAAACCGCACTCCTATGCCGGTTATGAGGATGAGTTCCGTGAGTTTATGGTTGAGGCGGGCATCCCGGTGGACAAGGAATTGGCACCGAAAAAGGACGAAGCTTAGGATTTTGACAATTCAAACGAGCTGATAAGGATAAGAACAATGGCAGTTGCAAAACTAGAACAATTATCGAAAAGTGTAGTGCAGGGTCCGTCCTTGGCCACCGGAGCGATACCGACCCAGGACTGGATGGACGTGCCGGTGGTCTTCAAACCGGGTAACTTTGCCTACCAGGCCAAGGTGGAGAAGGTTGAGTATCTCAACTCCCAGAAGGATCTCAACTTCCCCAATGCCCGTGAATGGTCGCCTGAGAATGACGACTGGAAACTTCCTGAGGACTGGAAGGAAATTATCCTGCACGGTTTGAAGGAGAGGCTGGACAAGTTCCGGAGCCTGAAGATCTTCATGGATTGCTGCGTGCGCTGTGGCGCCTGCGCGGATAAGTGCCATTTCTTCCTGGGCACTGGAGATCCCAAAAATATGCCGGTGATGCGGGCTGAACTTTTGCGCTCGATCTACCGCAATGACTTTACTCTTGCCGGTAAACTTATGGGCAAGATGGCCGGTGCCCGCGAGATGACCGTGGGTGTGCTCAAGGAGTGGTTCATGTACTCCTATCAGTGTACAGAGTGTCGGCGCTGTTCCGTCTTCTGTCCCTACGGCATTGATACGGCCGAGGTGACCATGATGCTCCGCGAACTCCTTCATCTGGTGGGCGTGGGTATCAACTGGATTCTGGAGCCTGCCTCCAACTCAAACCGGACCGGTAACCACATGGGCCTTCAGCCCCATACCTTTAAGGACAATGTCGATTTCCTGGCCGAAGATGTGGAGAACCTGACCGGAGTCAAGATCAACCACTCCTTTAACCGTAAGGGGGCCGAGGTCCTGTTCATCACCCCGTCGGCAGATGTCTTTGCCGAACCTGGTTTGTACACGGCCATGGGCTATCTGGCACTCTTCGAGGAGATCGGGCTTGACTATACCTGGTCGACCTATGCCTCAGAGGGTGGTAACTTTGGTCTTTTTACCAACAATGAGTTGATGAAGAAACTGAACGGCAAGATGTATGCTGAGGCCAAACGCCTGGGGGTCAAGTACATCATCGGTGGTGAATGCGGCCACATGTGGCGTGTGGTTCACCAGTATATGGATACCATGAACGGCCCGGCCGATTTCCTTGAGGTGCCCAAGTCCTCGATCACCGGTACGGTCTTTAACAATGCGGCCTCCACCAAGATGGTTCACATCAGTGAGTTCACCGCTGATCTGATCCGCCACAACAAAATCAAGCTTGATCCCAGCCGGAACAGCCATGTCAAGGCAACCTTCCATGATTCCTGTAACCCGGCCCGGGCCATGGGGCTTTTGGATGAGCCGCGCTATATCCTTGATCATGTCCTTGATAACTGGGTGGAGATGCCTGAGAATACGATTCGCGAGCAGACCTTCTGCTGTGGTTCCGGAACCGGTCTTAATACCGATGAGATCATGGAGTTGCGGATGCGTGCGGGGCTGCCCCGGGCCAATGCAGTCAAGCATGTGATTGACAAGTATGGTGTCAATACACTCTCCTGTGTCTGTGCCATTGACCGGGCGACCTTGACCTCTCTCATGAATTATTGGAATCCGGGCTGTGACGTCTGCGGTGTTTCTGAACTGGTCGGTAACGCCCTGGTCATGAAAGGCGAAAACAGACAAGAACTTACTGAAGGTCTGAGGACTCTCGTCTAACCAGGACCGGAATGGAGGAATAACTCGAATGTATAATAAAAGTACGATCATCCCTGGACTGATTCTATTTGTCCTTTTTGTGACCTTCCCGGTCTGGTTCAACGGCTTGGATGCCGGAGCCGTGCCGAAACCGGAGATGCCGCCGGGTGGACAAAAACAGTGTGTGTTGCCGGCAGCCGAGATGCGTGCCAGCCATATGCAGCTTCTCAATGAGTGGCGTGATAACGTTCTGCGGGACGGGAATCGTGTGACTGTTGAGGTTGACGGCAAGGAGTATCGCAAGGGACTGCAGATGGCCTGTATGGAATGCCATACCAGCCAGGAAAAATTCTGTGATACCTGCCATGTCTATGCGTCCGTCAAACCATACTGTTGGGACTGCCATATTACCCCAGAGGCAGCTGCAAAGAAGGAGACCCACTAATGGATAAGCAAAGAAGAAAATTCTTAAAAATAGCAGGTGCTTCGGCTTTGGCTGGTATCGGCGCGCCGGCTCTTGTCAAGTTGACTGCCGGTTCGGCGTATGCCTCAACTCATGGAGCAGCCCCGGCCCATGGCGCGGCCCCTGCAACGGGACATGCAGAAGCAGCGCCCACTGGAGTCCGCCTGGGCATGGTCATCGACATGAGAGTTATTGCTGACCATCCAGCCCTGCTGGACAAGGCGATCAGCTCATGTACTGAAGCCCACAATATCCCCGATTTTGCAGGTGACCGCAAAAACGAGATCAAATGGATCTGGAAGGCTCCTTTTGGGTCGGTCTTTACGGAACATTCAACGTCTCATCTGCCAAAGATGGTGCAGGATACTGATTTTGCTGTGCTCTGTAACCATTGTGACGATCCACCCTGTGTTCGGGCCTGCCCGACCAAGGCGACCTTCAAGGTCAAGGCAAACGGGATCGTGGCCATGGATTTCCATCGTTGTATCGGCTGTCGTTTCTGCATGGCTGCCTGTCCCTACGGTGCCCGGAGTTTCAACTGGCAAGATCCGAGGCCCTATGTCAAAAAGTACAACCCCGATTTCCCCACACGTATGCGTGGTGTAGTCGAGAAGTGCAACTTTTGTGGCGAGCGCCTGGCCCTTGGAAAGGAGCCGGCCTGTGTTGAGGCCTGTAAGGGAACCGGGGCGATTGTCTTCGGTGACCTGAACGATCCCCAGTCCGAGATCCGTCAGATCCTTGACCGGGAATTTACCATCCAGCGCAAGCCGAGTCTGGGTACCAAACCGTCCGTCTTTTATATCGTGTGAGGGAGTCATGATTGAAAAAACACTCAAAGGTAAACCGGCCTATTGGATCTGGCTGGCCTTCTTAGGAATGTTCATGGCTGTGGGGGTCGCCTGTTATGTCAGGCAGTACCTGTTCGGTCTGGGCCTGACCGGTATGAGCCGGGATGTTTCATGGGGGCTTTATATTTCTCAGTTCACCTTTCTGGTCGGGGTTGCGGCTGGAGGCGTGATGTTGGTTCTTCCATATTACATCCATGATTTCAAGGTGTTTGGTCGGATCACCATCCTTGGTGAGTTCCTGGCCATTGCCGCCATCGTCATGTGTCTGCTCTTTATCATGGCAGATCTTGGTCAGCCGCTCCGGGCCTTGAATGTGGTCCTGCATCCGACCCCTAATTCAATGCTCTTCTATGACATGATCGTCCTGAACGGCTATCTGTTCCTGAATATTCTCTGCGGTTGGGTTATTCTCACTGCCGAGCGGAAGCAGGTGCATCCGCCCAAGTGGATCTATTTCTTTGTCTATCTGAGTATCCCCTTTGCCGTTTCCATTCATACGGTTACCGCCATGCTCTATTGCGGTCTGCCCGGGCGCCATTTTTGGCTTTCAGCGATTATTGCTCCCCGCTTTCTCGCCTCGGCCTTTGCTGCTGGCCCTGCGTTGATCGTTCTCATCAGTCTGATTCTCAAACGGGTGGCCAATTATGATGCGGGCAAGGAAGCGATCAATAAGCTTGTGACCATCATGATCTATTCCGCCCTGCTCAATCTCTTCTTCATTGGCCTTGAGTTTTTTGTCGGATATTATTCAAATATCCCCGGTCATAAAGAGACCCTGCAGTATCTCTTCTTTGGTCTTGAGCATCATGGCCATGTCTACAATAACCTGGTTCCCTTCATGTGGGCATCCATCATCTTCATGGTTGGTTCTATTGCCATGCTCGCCACACCTGCCATCCGCAAGGGCAATGAGTTTCTGCTGGGTCTGGCCTGTCTGATTCTCTTTACCGGACTGTGGATCGATAAGGGCCTCGGTTTTGTCTTTGGTGGTTTTGTTCCCAATCCCCTGCTTGAGATCACCGAGTATATCCCCACGGCCAATGAGCTTGGGATTGCCCTTGGTATCTGGGCCACAGGTTTCTTTGTCCTGACCCTGCTCTACAAGATCGCTGTGAACGTAGAACACGAGATTGAGCACTAGGATCAATCCTGGTCTGAATCTAAGCCCCCGAGAAATCGGGGGCTTTTTTTTTGCCCTGAACTCGGGTATAGTTTGGAGTCTTTGTCTGAAATTCGACCAATCATTCTCAGCAACTGTGGCGCGGTCCATTTTTCTTTGTTCCGCCGGTGTTTTCTCCAAGAGGTGTCTTGCCAGTGGCCGCCAAGCGTGTCCTGATCCTTTACTATTCCTACACGAATCAGACCAAAAACTTGCTTAACGCCCTGGCCCAGGGGCTGGAAGAGCAGTGGGTTGAAGTCGTCTGGGAACAGCTGCGGCCCATTGATTCGTTGCGGTTTCCCATCGGGACGGTCTGGGGGACCCTGGTCATGATGGTCCTGACCTTCCTGCGCAAACGCTTTCCGATCCAGCCGATTTCTGAGTCCTGTTTTTCCCGTTGGGATCTGATTATCCTGGCCGGGCCGACCTGGTCCTATAATCCCAGCGGCCCGGTACTCGCCCTTTTTGATCGTGACGGCCGCAGTCTGTTTAAAGACCAGCTGGTCCTGCCCTTGATCTCCTGCCGTGGCTACTGGCGGGCCCATCTGTTTGGTCTGAAGCGGCTTCTGCAACGCTGTGGGGCCCGAACCACAACACCTCTGGTTTTTTCCCATCCAACGCCTGAGCCGTGGCGGACGATCGGTGTCTTTCTCCGTCTGGCCGGGAAGACCCCCCATAACACCAGTTCCCGTTTCCGTCGCTTCTACCCCAGGTATGGTCACAGCCGGGAGCAGATCATCCACGCCCGTGAGATCGGTGGCCGGCTGGCCGCCTATATCCACGGAGGCACGCAGGGACGCGATTTTCCCATGCCCATTCCGGTCCCTTGTGACGGCAATGATTTTGGTGACTGACTTGGGGCTCTGGTGCAGTGGGCGCAGGGAACGATTTTTCGATCATTCGTTGTTGGTGGAGGATGTGAACGGAAGAAAGGATATGGTCCAGCCATGCTGGTTAGAACAGAGTACCGCTGAGGTAGAGAGTGAAGAGGTGCTGGATCTGTTTGCTGTAGAACAGATAGCCCATGGCGGCCACGGCGAGAAAGGGGCCGAAGGGGATTCGGGTCTGCATTGAGGAGCCGCTGATGAGCATGGCGGTCAGGCCGATGATGGAGCCGCTGAGCGAACTGGCCAGGATCACAAAGGGGAGGGCCTGCCAGCCGAGAAAGGCCCCGAGCATGGCCAGAAGTTTGATGTCGCCTCCGCCCATGCCTTCCTGATGACGGAGCAGGAAGTAGCTCCAGGCGATCAGGTAGAGCAGACCACCACCCGCAAGCAGGCCGATCAGTGAATCCTGCCAGGTCAGGGTCGGGCTGATCAGGGCAAAGAGAAAGCCCAGGACGATTCCGGGCAGGCTGATGGAATCGGGGATGATCTGGTGATAGATGTCGATCCAGATGATGACCAAAAGGGCCGCGCAAAAAACAAAATAGCCGCCAAAGGCAAGGCTTGGGCCAAAACGGGCCATGAGCCCCAGGCTGAGCAGCCCCATGCTCATCTCCACCAGCGGATACTGGAGCGAGATCTGTTTGTGGCAGGTGCGGCAGCGGCCCCGGAGCAGGAGATAGCTGAGCAGGGGGATGTTGTCATACCAGTGGAGCGGACTCTTGCACTGGGGACAGTGTGAGGCAGGGAGGACAATGGAACTGCCCTCCTCGGGCAGACGCAGGATGACCACGTTGAGAAAGCTGCCGACGATGGCACCGAAACAGAAGGTAAGGATGAGCAGGAGTTCCATGAGGGCGGTTTCTGGCCTGGAAGGTATGGGTGAGAGGACTGTAGAACGAGTATTTACTGGTAACTATATCTATTACGAATCATGAGTCAAATCCAGGAAAAAGTACAACTGATCCGCTCAGAGCGCCTGACGGCCGATATATTTCGCCTGACTCTGGCCTCGCAGGCCATTGCCGCGTCCGCGGCTCCGGGACAGTTTGTCATGGTCCGGACCGGAACGGCCCACGACCCACTCCTGCGGAGACCCTTTTCCATTTATCAGACCAGTAGTGATGGAACCTTTCAGATTGTCTTCAAGGTGATCGGTCGTGGAACCACTTTGCTGGCCCATTGTCGTGAGGGCGAAGAGTTGTCGGTCCTTGGTCCTCTGGGCCGCGGATATCGCCTTGAGCAGAAGGGGCAGAACATCCTGGTCGGCGGGGGGATGGGAATTGCGCCCATGCTTTTTTTGGCCAAGCGTCTTCTGAAGAAAACAGCCCTGCAGGAGCCGCCTCAGGTTTTGCTCGGGGCCCGCAACAAAGAAGAATTGCAGCCTATGCTGGTTGACTTTCAGGCCTTGGGCGTTCGGGTCCTGACGGCCACTGATGATGGCTCTCTTGGCCACCATGGCCTGGTTACAGACCGGCTCAGGAAACTGCATCCGGCACCGGAGAGTATGGTCTACTGCTGCGGTCCAAAGCCGATGATGGCGGCGGTGGCCATGATCTGTCGGGAGCGATCTCTTGCCTGTCAGGTCTCGGTGGAAACCGCCATGGCCTGCGGTATGGGGGCCTGCCTTGGCTGTACCATCCCTTTGCAGGATGGGTCGTATGGCCATGCCTGTTCTGATGGACCGGTCTTTGATGCCGAGAGGATATTATGGACTTTGTAACGGAGAAGAATATGGACCATGACCTTGAGGTTCGGATCGGCTCTCTGGTCCTGCGGAATCCCGTCCTGACGGCCTCCGGTACTTTTGGCTATGCCCGGGAGTTTGAGCAGTTTGTCAATCTCCATCGTCTGGGTGGCGTGGTGGTCAAGGGGATATCGCTTGAGCCCCGACCCGGCAATCCTCCGCCACGAATTGTCGAGACCTCCTGTGGCATGCTGAACGCCATTGGTCTCGAAAATGTCGGGGTTGAACGGTTCATTGCCGAGAAAATGCCCTATCTGAACAATCTGGATGTCCCGGTATTCGTCAATATCCTTGGTGATTCAGTTGACGAGTATCAACGGCTGGCAGCCCGACTGGCCGGGATTCCCGGGGTCAGCGCGCTGGAGGTCAATATCTCATGTCCCAATGTCAAAAAGGGCGGAGCCGCCTTTGGTTCGGACCCGGACATGGCCGCGGCTGTGACCCGGGCGGTCAAGCAGGAAAGTGATGTGCCGGTTATTGTCAAGCTCTCGCCCAATGTCACGGATGTTACGGTCATTGCAAGGGCCGTGGAGGCGGCCGGGGCCGATGGACTCAGTTTGATCAACACCCTGATCGGCATGGCCGTGGACCTGCGGACCCGGCGGCCGAAACTGGCCAATGTCATTGGTGGCTTGTCTGGCCCGGCCATCAAGCCCGTGGCCCTGCGGATGGTATATCAGGTGGCCAGGGCGGTGTCGGTCCCGGTGATTGGCATTGGCGGGATTGCTTCGGCCGAAGATGCCCTGGAATTTATCCTGGCCGGTGCCACGGCAGTCCAGGTGGGTACTGCCAACTTTGTCAATCCGCGGGCCAGCGAAGAGATTGTGGAGGGCATGGCCGCCTATGTCCATGCCCAGCATCTGGGTTCGATCCGTGAGTTGATCGGAGCCTTGCAGATCAGCGAGGGCGGCAGCTGATGGCAGGTGGGAAAAATCTGTGGCTGCGGCCGGGGCTCTGGGGGCGTTTCCATTCATATGGCCGCCTGCTTTTCAGTGCCGGGACCCCGTGGCGGGTCAGGCTGATCCTCCTGGCGGCCCTGCTCTATCTGCTCTCGCCCGTGGATTTGATCCCCGACTGGATTCCTGGTCTGGGTCTGGTTGATGATATGACCCTGGTTATTCTTCTCGTAACCCTTGCTGTCAGACTGGCCGAGCGGGCAGGCCAGTCTGGAAAACCCGTATCTGCCCATTTCATGAGGAATGACTGAGCCATGCAGCGCGTCTGTGTTTCCATCGGCAGTACCAGCCTTGATGATACCCTGGCGGCCGTCGACCGGGCCGCACCCCTGGCCGATGTGGTTGAAATCCGCCTTGATCACCTCTCAGTTCCGGTGGTTTCGCCTTTTATGACTGCGGTGCAGCGTCCGCTGCTCTTCACCAATCGACCTGAATGGGAGGGCGGCGGCTATTGTGGCCCTGAAGAGGAGCGCATCGCCCCACTGTGCGAGGCCCTTTGTCAGGGAGCCTCCTATGTTGATCTTGAACTTCTTGCCCCCCTTGAATCAAGACAGGTGCTGCTCCGTGAGGTGGAAAAGAGTGCCCAGGGCCGTCTGATTCTCTCCTGGCACCAATTTCAAGGCACCCCCAGTTTTCAGGAACTCGTGGGGCGCATGGCTCTGATGCAGGATGCGGGCGCGGATATTGGTAAGATTGTGACCACGGCCCATGGCCCGGCCGATGTTCGCTCAGTTCTACGTCTGCTGGAAGAGGCGGCCAGGTTGAATTTTCCCTTGATCGCCTTTTGTATGGGACGGGCCGGGGTGATCAGTCGGGTGGCCAGTGTTGAGTTGGGCGGCTATATGACCTATTGCGCGGCCCATGAGACTGAGATCACGGCCCCGGGTCAGCTGAGTGTGACGACCCTGCGCCGGATTGAGAGTCTGATGGGAGGCGAGCAGCCATGACCATCAGCGGAACCACCCATCTCTATGGCATCATAGGTCATCCGGTTCGTCACAGCCTGAGTCCGGCCATGCACAATGCCGCTTTTCAGGCCCTGGGACTCAACTGTGTCTATCTGCCCTTCCAGGCGGTGGATGTGGCTGCGGCCCTGAATGGCCTCCGGGCCCTGGGCATTGACGGGGTGAGTGTCACCATCCCTCATAAGGAGGCGGTCATTCCCCTGCTGGATGAAGTCGATCCGCTGGCCGCCAGGATCGGTGCGGTCAATACCATCAGGGTTGAACGGCGCCATGATCAGGTGGTGCTGGTTGGCAGCAACAGTGATTGGCAGGGGGCCAACCAGGCCCTGCTGGCGGTTACTGCATTGAGCGGGAAGAGGGTGGTCCTCCTGGGGGCCGGAGGTTCGGCCCGGGCCATCGGCTTTGGGCTTCAGCAGGAGGGGGCCCTGGTGAGCCTGTGCAGTCGCACCGAAGCTCGGGGCCGGGCACTGGCCGCTGACCTGGAATGTCACTGGACCGCACTGGCTGAGCATCATGGCCTGACAGGAGATATCCTGATCAATGCCACATCGGTGGGTATGAATGATCCGGAAAACAGTCCTGTTGCCGTGTCTCTTCTGGATCGTTTTTCAGTGGTGATGGATATTGTCTATGCCCCGCTTACGACTCGTCTCCTGCTCGATGCTGAGGCCCGGGGTTGTCAAACGGTTAACGGTCTGGAGATGCTCCTCTACCAGGGAGCGGCCCAGTTTGAACTGTGGACCGGTCAGCCCGCACCCGTGGCAGTGATGCGTCGGGCATTGTATCAGGCCAGCAATAATGTCCTTGCATAGGTCTTGAAGAAATTTTCGTCAGATCCATGAACATGATGAACATGCTGATTGATCCGAAAGTTCATTGGAGACCATGACAGGCCATGCCGAAGGAACAAACGTTCATGGTTGGTTGTGATTGGCCAATTTGGTCCAGCCACGCTGGCTTGTTTGGGGATGAGGAGAGGATATGAATGATCATGTGACCTTTCTGCTCAAGATGGTTTCAACTGGAGTCCTTGTCGGGCTGATGAGCCTTTTGCTCATGGCCTGCGAAAAGGGGGGCATGGAAAAGACTGAGACGTTTATTTCAATTAAGGATATCCCCCAGGAACAATGGGACAGGTTGGCCCGGAAGAAGATATATTTTGGCCATCAGTCGGTGGGATATAATATTGTCGACGGACTGGTTGATCTTCTCAGGGAATATCCAGATATCAGACTCAATATCGTCGAGACGCACGACGCCGCAGACTTTAACGTCGCTCTTTTTGCTCATTCTAAAATTGGCAGGAACGTTGAACCCGAGAGTAAAATCGATCAGTTCGCCGAGTTTGTTGAGTCAGGAATAGGGGAAGTTGCAGATCTGGCATTTTTCAAATTCTGCTATATTGATGTGGCCTCTGAGGATGATGTCGGTACCCTCTTTACCGTCTATAAAAACAGGCTTGAATCCTTACGAATCAAGTATCCCCAGACTGCATTTATCCATGTGACGATGCCGCTGACTGTTGTGCAGACAGGCCCCAAAAAATGGATCAAGACACTGATCGGCCGACCCGTTGGTGGGTATGCTGAGAATATAAAACGGAATCAATTTAATGACCTGTTAAGAGAAGAGTATCTCGGGCGAGAACCCGTCTTTGATCTTGCCCTGATCGAGTCGACAACCGGCTCAGGGATGCGGTCCATTTTCGAGAGTCATGGGGGGTTTTATTATTCGTTGAATCCGGAATTCACCCATGATGGCGGGCATCTCAATGCCAGAGGACGAAGAATCGTAGCCGAACAGCTTTTGATTTTTCTCGCAAATACCTGACCAGGGACCTTCATGCTCCTGCCGGGCCAAGCTCACCACCATGAACCTGTATCGCAAAAGCTCGATGAAGAGTTCCAGTCAAGTGCATGACCCGATCTTATAGCTGTATCATCCTGAATGTGTTTAATAATCATTGAGTACGCAATAACTGTGTGAAAATAGGTGTCAAGCTGTCTGCCCTGCCCGGCAAAGAGCAATAACTTTAAGAATGAACTCTGCAGAATAAATAGACCATGAAAGAGATACACCCCCTCATTAGCGTGGATACGGCCATTGTCGTCCCTGGTTCCAAGAGTCTGACCCAGCGGGCTCTGATTGCCGCGGCCCTGGCCGATGGCACTTCCCGTCTGCTTGGTCCTCTGGCCAGTGAAGATACCGAATATACGTCTCAGGCCCTGGTGCAGATGGGGATCAGGGTCGAGCGTGAGAATCCTGCCTGCTGGCTGGTTCATGGCAATGGCGGCAGGTTGCAGGTTCCGGAGCAGGAGGTCTTCCTGGGCAACAACGGCACGGCCACTCGTTTCTTGACCTCGGTGGCAGCCCTGGTGCCCGGGGCAGTGGTGATTGACGGTGAAGAGCGGATGCGGGAAAGGCCCATCGGCCCTCTGATGCAGGCCTTGAAGGGTTGGGGCGTGGACATCTTCTCCATCCTGGGCACCGATTGCCCCCCGCTGCGGATTGGTGGCGGTGGACTCAGTGGCGGCGAAACAGTGTTACCCGAGGGCAGGAGCAGCCAATATCTCTCGTCCCTGCTCCTGGTTGCCCCCTATGCCACCACTCCGGCCCGTCTCCGGGTTGAGGGTGAGGTCCTGTCCAAGCCCTATGTGAGCATGACCTTGTCGGTGATGGCCGATTTTGGCATTGAGGTAGACTGCGACAGCCAACTCAATGACTTCGTGATTCCCCAGGGCAGCTATCGGGCCATGGAGTATGAGATTGAGGGTGATGCATCCAATGCCTCCTATTTCTGGGCGGCTGCTGCCATTACCGGTGGCCGGGTCACGGTGAGCAATGTGCCGGTACCCTCTCTGCAGGGTGATGCCGGCCTGGTGCCGCTTCTGGCTCGGATGGGGTGTGATATCAGTCGTGAGGGAGGGGGGATTACGGTTCGGGGGCCCAAGCGGCTTGAGGGTATTCGGGTCGATATGGGTGACATGCCCGATGTGGTCCCGACCTTGGCCGTGGTCGCTGCCTTTGCCCAGGGCCAGACCCGGATTGACAACATCGCCCATTTGCGGATCAAGGAGTGTGACCGCTTGACCGCCACCCTCACAGAACTGAGCAAGATGGGCGTTCGGGTCGAAGAAGGGCCTGATTTCATGATCATTCATGGTGATGGTGGCAAGGGTCTGCATGGCGCGGAGATCGAGACCTATCGTGATCATCGGATGGCCATGAGTTTTGCCGTTGCCGGGCTCCGAGTTCCAGGGGTACGGATTCTGAACGAGAGCTGTGTGGCCAAGTCCTTTCCTGACTTCTGGGAGCGGTTTGCCCTGCTTGGTTGAGTAAAATGGTCTGCTGATTCAAATGCTCGGGTTGAATATCCTGCCGCTGATCAGTTTTCGAGATTTAATAATACAGGTTCATGGTGGTGAGCTTGGCCCGGTGAGAGCTGGAAGGTCCCTGCCCGGCTACGCTTCGCCCGAACCATGAACGACGTTCCGTCGCCCATAGTTCAGATACGCCGGTCAGGGACCTTCCAGCTCTCACCTCTTCCCATTCCTGATCAGACCTCCAGTGAATAGTTACTTTCGGTGAATCATTACAAATTTGATGGATATTTTGTCCGCTTTTATCTGTTGAGTTTGTCTGGAAAACAGTTTATTGGTTTCCGGAAGTGCGAAAAAAATCCCCGTATATCGTATTGATATACGGGGATTTTTCTGTTTTGATGATGAAGTGATGACTTGAATACTGTCTGGGCTGGAGAGGTGAGAGCATTTGGGGAACACTGAGTTTTTGAGAATTGTTATTGCATCCCTTTTGCCCATTCCTTATTGTTTTCTGTGAGCTGTTTGTTCATTCGTTCGAAGTCGAGGTCGAAGCGTTTTGCCAGCCGTTTGATCCGGACCAGGTCGCCTGACGTCTCCTGTGGCGGTCGGCCGGTAAAGGCCAGGAGGCAGATATTGGGGTCTTCAAACACCGGCAGACGCAGGACTCGATTGCTGAAGGCCAGGTCAATGGCTGAGCAGGCCGCACCAAAGGCATCTTTATTGCCGCTCCACAGATTGTAAATGGCCAGTCCTCTGTTGCTCAGACGAGTCAGGAGCAGGGTATGGAAAGCTTCGTCAAAGAGGGCTTGCGCCATGCAATCCGGGCCAAAGAGGTCGACCAGGATCAGGTCGTAGCCTGGGGCTTTTGTGGCTGGTTCGTGGCGCAGGAAGTCCTCAGCGCGAGTATTGACCAGTCGCAGTCGGTCACTCCCGGGCAGGGCAAAAAAATCGTGGGCCACCCGGATGACTCCGGCAGACTGTTCGACCACGTCCAGTTGGACGGTCTCCAGGTGATGGAGGAGAAAGTGGACCATGCTGCCGCCTCCCAGACCCAGGAGAAGGATTCGTTTTGGTTGCTGCTGGAAGAGCAGTCCGCTCATCATGGTTTGGGTGTAGGCGATCTGGAGTTTCTGGGGATTGCTCAGGTCAATACGACTCTGCTCGCAGCTGGTCAGGCCGAACTGGAGACAGCGACAGGCACCCCGATCACTGACCATGATCGGATGGCCCGCATCGAGGCAGTGGTGGATGAGTTTTTTCATCAATGGCTCGAATGGAGTGACAGAGTGTTTGATATATAACGCAAGATCAACATGAAACAAGAACCAGGATGGCGAGGTGAAGCATTTCGATCTGCGAGAAGGTCGATCGGCAGTGTTCCAACGCCAACAAGGAAGGTCCCCTGATGTCGAGTGAGAAAAAGATCAAAAAGAAGTGCTGCCACAAGTTTGAGAAAAAAGGCAAACATTGCAAGAGCTGTCCGGAAAACAAGGGTGAATGCGCCAGTTGTTCTCTCTTGGACCAGGAGCCCACGAAGCCTCGGGACAAGGATTGAACCCGGGGCGGATCTGCTGGAAAGAGGCGTGTGGCACGACCTTGTGGGGCCTTGATCTGGAGTGTCCTGCAAGAGTCAAGACGGTTCAGCCATCAAGACAGTTCGGCCATCATGGACTTCTGTAAGGCCGTCAACTCGCCACTTCCACCAGGTTAAGCGGTGTTGCCTGGCCGAGTATCCCGTGGTTCTTTTCGATGTGGCCGATGTGTTGCCAGGAACGGCCCAGAAGTTCGCATCCATAGGCATCGATGGCCACTGGATCAAAAGCGGCCGCGAGTCGACCCACCGGTGGCTGACAGTGCCGGCCCCAGAGATGGGCCTCGGCCATGCCGATGCTGGCATCAAGGAGGGTGAAGTCCGGGGTCCGGTAGCGATTGAGATCGCTGATTGCGGCCTGAATGTCTAGGTGAAATCCTGATTTTCCCCAGTTGCCACCCTGCTGGTAATGGCTGGGCGGGGCGCAGCCCATCATGTTCTTCATGGTCAGGGTGACTCCGGCCAGGCTGTGGGCCTTGAGTACCGGGACCGAGAGCAGGAAGACCTGGTCCAGCAGGCTGGGCAGATGCATCTCGGGCCAGCGGTGACAGTCTGTTCTCTGGTGCCGGGTCAGTGGTTCGCTGTTGAGATTGATGAGTTTGACCCCTGTCTGACGGGCCAGGCCACTGTACCCCAGGGTGTCAAAGACATGAACAGTGTCATAGTCGAGACTGCCGGTCCCTTCACCAATCAGGATTCTGAGCTTTGGCAGCCGCTGGTGCAGGTAGTGGATCAGTTCCGCAATCAGGTCGACCGGGGTGGTGATGGGCGGGGGGAGGGCCTCGACCAGATTGGGTTTGATGAGGACTGTCTGATCGTCGTCAAGGGCTGAGAGCAGTCCGGCGGCGTCAAGAAGAGGGGGGCAGAGTTGTGTGGAAATCTGCAAGTCGCGCACTGTGGACCAGGCCTGGATGACGGGTCATGGTTGCTCCTCGACCGGTGTTGGGTCAAGCAGGCCGTGCAGGAGGACAAAGCGTCCCAAGGGGATAACTGTGCAGGGGAATGAGGCGACAAACAGGGGGTTGTCGCAGAGTCCACCTGAGAGGTACAGGGTATCCGGTCGACCCGCAAAATCATGGGCGTTGAGGGCGATGCCTTTGACGAATCTGGCCACGGCCTCCGCGTCAGTACTGCCATTGACCACCGCATCGAAGATATGGCTCATTCCCAGCACGCCGCAGGTGACCGAGAAGGAGGTGGCAGGGACCGCCAATCGGGTAAAGTCCAGATCATAGTAGCGTTGCAGGAGCTCAATGGTAAAGCCCATGGAGGCTCCACATTCGGCGTTCCAGCCCATGTCCTGGACCTTGCCCTCGGCATAGCGGACAAACTTGATATCGCGGCTGCCGCAGTCGAGCAGGGTGTAGCTGTCTTCAGCAATCAGGCGCAGGCCACCCCGGGCAAGCGCCGTGAGTTCATTGACATAGAGATCGCAATGTCTGCGGCCGTTGTGACCGGTGGCCCGTTTGACCCGCAGGTCGGAGGGCAATTCGCGGCTGGGGATCAGGCGTGGTCCACCCGGGAGCTCCGGGTCCCAGAGTTTGCAGTATGAGGTGCCGAAGTCAGCGAGGAGCATGGGCGAGCAGAGGCATTGAGGTGGCTGGAAAATGGTTCGGGGTCATTGGCTGAGTGCGTTGGATTGGTGGCGGAAGGTGGTGCCGGGTGTGGCAGCAGTATAGCCGGGAATGATGACCTCAGGTGAGGGACAGTGGTCAGTTAAGGCCTTGCTGTTTCCCAGCATCCACTCGTATCCGTGCTGCTGACCCATGGCCTGCATCAGGTCAGGGGCAAAACATTGGGCAATCAGTCGTCTGGGAATCAGGACCCAACGGTTTTCTCCCTGCCCCAGCCAATGGGCGGCGTTTGTCTCCTGCAGCTGATGGTCGGTGTGAAAACCGAAATGGGTCACGGGCTGGGTCGCCTGGAGGATCAGCTGTTCCTTGAACCGCACAATGGCCAGCGGCGCCTCAGGACCGGTGATTGCCGCAATTTTTTCCATCATGAGCCGGGGCGAGCGGCAGGGCTCGAGAATTCGGTAGCCCCAGGTACTGTACACCCCCCAGAGGATGGCCATGGCCGCAAAATAGGCGAGCAGCGCATGGCGTGGGCCGATCTTCAGCAAGGCTGCGAGCATGGCTGTTCCGGTCAGGGCCAGCATGGGCCAGGGGGGGCCGTTGAGGCATTGGATTTTTTCTTGCAGACCAGCAAGAGGCAGAAATCCGCCCAGGGACGCCAGGAGCAGAATACCCCCCAGGAACAGACCAATCCCCCAGACGATTTTTGCTGCTGCCTTGCGGGTCAGGATCTGGCTGAGCCAGGGCCCGGCAATAACGGCCAGCATGGGCAGGATCGGCAGGACATAGACCCCACGTTTTCCAGGACTGTAGCTGAAGAAGATCAGCACGCAGCAGGCCCAGACCAGTATTGAAAGCAGGGCCCAGTCCCTGGCCCGGCTCTGCCTGATCCAGATCGGGACCAGCCAGATCAGCAGGGGGCTGAGGGGCAACCAGAATGCCGGAATGACGTTGAGGAGATAGTACCAGAATGGTTTGACATGTCCGAGGGAGTGGACATACCGCTCCCCGGTCTGTCTGAAAAGGATGTTGTCGCGGTAGGCGATAAAGGCCTGGTCCTGGCTCAGATCGGCCGCCAGCCACATGGGGATCAGCCACAGCCCGATAACACTCAGCATCAGAAGTGGTCCTGAGAGGGCGCGCAGGAGGTTGCTGAAACCCAGGTGCGGCCGTGGGCCGTTTTTGCTGAAACTCAGCAGAAGATAGGGGAGGAGCAGAAAAATGGGCAGGAAGCCAACGCCCTTGGTGATGATGCCAATGCCCATGGAAATCCAGGCCAGGCCGTAGAGCCACCAGTTTGTTTTGATCCACAGATGCCGTATCAGACAGTAGTTTCCCAGGGTGATAAAGAGGGTGACCGTCATGTCGATCTGGGCGGTCTTGGCCTGGAGCATGAACTGAAAGGTGCAGAGCAGCAGCAGGATTGCCTGCAGGCCGGCCTGGGGAGTGTAGAGGCGTCGGGTAAGATCGTGGACCAGCCACAGGGTGATCAGGCCACTGAAGAGCGAGGGCAGGAGGAAGGCAATGTTGATGTTGCCCAGCAGGGAATAGGCCCCGCCGATCAGCCACATGAAGATCGGCGGCTTGTCCGGGTAGAGTTCGCCGCCGCGCTGCGGGAACAGCCATTGGCCGCTGTCGACCATCTCCCTGGCGATCAGGGCAAAGCGGGGTTCGTCGGCCGGCCAGGGCGCGCGGAGGCCGATGCCGAGCCCCATGAGGATCAGGGCGGCCAGCAGGAAAAGGAGCAGCTGCTTTTGGGGAGAAAGAGGGGTGGTCATGTTGTTTACGTTTCTGGTTTGGGCGGTCTGTTGCTTAAGGAAGGGCAGGTGGTGTCTTGGGGGATTTCTTGATCAGATAGAGGTTGCGCAGGTAGACAAACATGCCCATGGACTGGCCAAGGATAAAGACCGGGTCCTTCCGGTGAATGGAGTAGATGAGCAGGAGCAGACTGCCGCCCAGGCTGAAATACCAGAAGGCCAGGGGGATGATGCTCTGTCTGGCCTTTTCACTGGCCAGCCACTGGATGATAAAACGGGCGGAGAAGAGGAGTTGCCCTGTAAAACCGAGGGCCATCCACAAGCGATCCATGGTCATGGTTTCTCCTTGTTGTTCTGGGTTTCCGGAAGGTAATGGGGATTCTTTTTTCGTCGCAGCAGCCACATGACGCCGATGAGATCAACGATCCCGACCCAGAGCCGGTTATGGATGCCGTACTTGGAGCGTCCGGTCCGGCGTGGCCGGTGGTTGACCTCCACGGTCAGGGTCTTGTCGTTGCCACGTTTGATGAGCGCCGGGATGAAGCGGTGAATATGATCAAAAAAAGGTAAGGCGAGAAAGGTGGCCCTGGAGAAGATCTTGAGGCCGCAGCCGGTGTCAGGGCAGTCATCATCCAGGCAGGCCTGGCGGACGGCGTTGGCAATTTTTGATGAGATCCGTTTGTTCAAGGTGTCCTGACGATTCTTTCGGTATCCGGCAGCACAGACGAAACTCTTATCTCGTTCATGGGCGATTTTGACGGCCTGATAGAGGTGGGGGATATCGGCCGGATCGTTTTGTCCATCGGCGTCCAGTGTCACAATCCAGGGGGCAGTTGCCCGGTGCACGCCGCTGAGCAGGGCGGCGCTCTGGCCATAACTTCGGTCGTGTCGAATGATGTGCAGGTGTCGGCAGCCCTGTTCCTGCAGGTCACGGAGCTCTGTGATGGTCTGATCCGTTGATCCATCATCCACATAGATCAGTTCGTAGGTGTGCGCCCCATTGAGATGGTGGCGGATTTCTTCCACCAGCGGTCTGATATTACCCTGTTCGTTCAGGGCCGGGATGACGATGCTGAACTCAGGCGTGGTGGTGGTCTGTTGTGGATCGGTCATGGTGGCTGATGGCTGATTGGGCTGAGGGTTGATGGTCTCTGACCTGGGCATGCGGTTAATTATGTCTGTGGGCCGGTTTTCGCTTCAATGTTTTTGGTGATGGCTCAAGTGCAGCCGGACAATTCAAGAAAGGCCTGGATTTTTGCCCGGGCACTGCTGCTGGCGGTCACATCACAGTCCACATAGAGGCCATGCGGGTGGCAGTCGGCCAGATGGCGTGCCAGAGCGGTCTTGGCGCAGAACGACTGGGCAAAGAAGACCGTGGGGATATCCGGGTTGTAATGTTCCTCCAGAACCAGTCTGGCCGGGGTCTTGTTCTCCATGCAGCGGCTCCAGCCGTAGACGTGGGTGGTGTCGGGAAAGGGCTCGAGCAGGGAAAAATCCCGGGGCGGCACCCCCCAGAAACCGGCGCTTGGCGCGCAGCCCGGCAGGTCCGGGTGTGGCTGCGGTGATTGGATGGAGCGGGTGATGGCAGTCATTTTGCTTACCATATTCATCTGGGTTCGGCACAGGGGTGTGCCAAAATCCTGGTCATCAAGGTTACGGGTGGTGATGATCTCGGTGCCGGGCAGATGGGTCTTGAGGATCGTTGCGGTGTGCAGGGCACAGTCGCACTTCCCCGGGCCCACGTCAAGATAGATTCGGTCCAGTTCGAGATTCAGGGCGTTGACCACCACGGTTCTGAGAATGGCACAGTAGACCCGGGGCAGACAGCAGGAGGCCTGATCGATCCCGGTCTTGACCAAAGGCTCATCCAGGTCAAAGAGCTCAATGTCCTGGCTGGTTAGCTCCTGGAACAGGGCCCGTGGCGGTACGCCGACGATGCCGATTCTTGCTTTGACAGGTTTGTCCATGGACGTCAACGGTCTGCGCGGCGGAGGAGGAAGAGACCGCTGCCGCTGAACAGGAGGTGGATAGCCAGGGCCGCAACCACCGGACTGAGATAGGCGGCTTGTGCCAGTGTCTGGAGACCGCCCCAGGCCCCCCAGGCAAAGAAGGCCAGAAGGCAGCTGGCCGGGATGGCCACGGACAGGTCCCGGCCCCATTTGCTGAAGGTCGTCAGCAGGACCGGCAGGCCGAGCAGGAGCATGGGCAGGCCAAGCAGGGGATAGGAGAGACGGCTGTAAAAATTGGTCCAGGCCCGGGCTGCTTCCACTGGGCTCTGCTGGTTTCTGGCCTCATGAAACAGTTGGGTCGGTGACTGCTCAGAGGCCTTGTATTTGGGAATGAAAAAGTGGTCCGGCCCCTCGGGCAGGTCAAATCGTTGTTCGGTAAACAGGGTGGTCTGGTAGCTGTTTTCTGTCCTGGTCTGGATCTGCCCGCCCTTGAGTATCCAGTGGTCATCCTGCCAGAGTGCCTCTCTGGCACTGACGAGTTCCTTGAGCTGGTAGGGCTCGCTCCAGGTGGAATAGGAAAAATCGGTGAACTGGAATTGGCGGGGATAGGGCCGGACAAAGGAATAGAATCCTTCGGCTCCCTTTGAATAATAGCGGCCATTGCGCACTGTGCCCTTGGGGATTGAGCCCTTGACCTGTTCGAACCAGATGTTGTTGGTGGCCGTGAGTGTGATGGGCAAAAGCCATTGGCCCAGGGCCAGAAAGAACAGGGTGGTGATCAGGCCACCCATGATGATTGGCCGGGTGATTCGGGCAAGGGGCAAGCCACCGGCCTTGAGGGCGTTCAGCTCGTGGCTGTGATTAAGCAGGCCCAGGGTGATGACTCCGGCCAGGAGGATGAGGATGGGGCTCAACTGGTTGAGGATGAATGGCAGGTTGAGGACAAAGAACTTGAAAACCAGTCCCATTTCTTTACCTTTTTCCATAAACAGGTCGATTTTTTCAAAGAAATCGATGAGCAGATAGACGGTGGTAAAGCCGGACGCGGCCAGGAGCAAGGTGCGGAGGTATTGTCCGAGGATGTAGCGGTTGAGCAATGACACGGACCCTGTTCCCCCTTATCCTTTGAGCCAGTGTTGGGCCAGCCAGAAACCGGCTCCCACCAGGAGCAGACCGGCTCCATTGGAGACGATCAGGTAGGTCAGGCCCGGCAGCATCTGTCCGGCCTTGAAGAATTGAACGGTTTCACGCCCAAAGGTGGAAAAGGTGGTGAAACCACCCAGAAATCCGGCAAAGAGAAAGAGGCGAAATTCATGGCTGATGTGGATTCGTTCAAACAGGCCCCAGAGCAGGCCGATCAGGAGGCAGCCCAGGAGGTTGACGCTGAGGGTGCCCAGGGGAAGGTCGCCGGGACTCAGGCGGGCCGCGGCAAGCGAGATGCTGTAACGTCCTATGGAGCCCAGGGCCCCGCCGAGGCCGACGGCAAGGAATTTCACCATTGTCAATTTATTGGAATCGGGTACTTTAATTGTGATAAATTCATCGTAGCTCCAGTGATCGCTCAGTCAACGTCAGCCACTCACTGAAGGGCTGAATGTGTACGGCGTCATGAGTCATTCTGGATCAGCCGTACTTGTTAGTTAGGTACCACTATACCGGGATTTCGTCAAGCCATGAGGCCCGTGGGGAGGTCCTGAATCGAGAGTTGAGGAGCAGAGTCATGTCATCGTTTGTCAGACCATTGGCAGTAAGGGCTGCGTGTCCAAGTCTGGCCGATAACAGTGGAGATCTGGACCGGTTGATTCGGGCCGTGCGCGAGGTGCTGGGAGATGATCGACCAGTGGAGGCGCCGTTGGCCCGGGTCAGCATTCTGTGTCGTTGTTTCCGCGGTGCCGGGTTTCAGGGAACGGCCCTGGTCAGTGATCTGGGTGATCGCTGGCTGTTGACGGATTTTCTGGCCGAGAGGCCAAAGACCTTGATGGGCGTGGCCCTGGATCTGGGGACCACGCAACTTGAGGCGACCCTGGTCAATATGATTGACGGTCAGATCCTGGCCCGGGCCAACCGGATCAATGATCAGATCGAATATGGCAGCGATATCTTGAGTCGAATCCATTTCGCCACCGCGAGCCGCAGGTTACAGAAGAGTCTGGAACCAGCCTTTATCGATCCAGGTCTTGTCACCCTGCAGGAAGTGATCCGGGATTGCCTGAATAACCTGCTGGCCGAACTGGCCGCGCAGGCGGATGTGGAGCCTGGGGCCATTCGGGCCCTGGCCGTTGCCGGTAATACCACCATGATCCATTTTCTTCTCGGTCTTGACCCGTATCATCTCTGTCGTGAGCCCTATATTCCCATGCTCAACCAGCCGGGAATTCTGAGGGCAGAGGAGTTGCGGCTGGCCTTGCATCCTGCCGCCCCGGTCTGGATTATGCCCTCCATCGGCAGCTATTTCGGTGGCGATCTGATTTCCGGAATCCTGGCCTCGGGCCTGACAGACGGTGACGAGCCCCGGATGCTGATCGATGTCGGGACCAATGCCGAGGTGGTGGTCGGTAACCGGGAATGGTTGATTGCCTGTGCCGGGGCGGCCGGTCCTGCCCTGGAGGGTGGAGTGGCGAGGATGGGTATGCGCGCGGGCCCCGGGGCCATCGACCGGGTGAATATTGATCCTCTGCGCTTTGAGCTCAGCTACAGCACCATCGGCAATGTCCCTGCCCGGGGAATTTGCGGCTCGGGGCTGATTGATCTGGTGGCGGCGCTCTATTTGAGCCGGATCATAGATATCCAGGGCCGTCTTCGTGATCCTGTGCTGGAGTCCGATCCTGATCGGCTGGCCTTTATGGGCGACCGGGTCATTGAAAGTGGATCGGGTCGTGCCTTTGTTGTGGTTCCAGCCGCAGAGGCCTCCGGTGATGAACCGGTCCTTCTGGAGCAGCTTGATCTTGATGCCCTGATGCGTTCGAAGGCCGCCATGTATGCGATTCTCACCACCCTTCTGGGTCAGGTGGGCCTTGAGTTCAGTGATCTTCGAGAGATTTGTGTGGCCGGTGCCTTTGGCGGCCATATTGATCCGCAGCGCGCCGTGACCTTGGGGATGCTGCCCGATCTTGACCTTTCGGTGTATCGGGGGATTGGAAACTCCTCACTGCAGGGGGCCGAACGGGTGCTCTGTGAAGGCGCGGCTCGCCGGGCCTGTGCCGAGATTGTCGCCCGGATCACCTATGTGGAGCTGAATGTGAATCAGGAGTTCATGATTCGTTTTTCAGGTTCCCGTTTTATCCCTCACACCGACCCCTCTCTTTTCCCTTCAGTTCCTTTTTATAATGAAAACAGTTGATTGTGTTTTTCGGTCACCTTCGTGGTCTTGAGCTCCTCCTTGCCATTCCCTGGAGGTCTGTGCTATAGTTTAACTTCGGTCAATTGAAGAAGATTTGGGTAATGTCTGTAGGATGTTTCCGACGATGAGTTACCGACGATGAAGTTGGTTTCAGTTTGCAGTTGCCCCTGGAGAAGTCGTGGCGAGAAAGAAAAAACATAAACAGATTCTGGTCTGTGAGCAGATTTCACATCGATCTGCCAAGGAACGCCTGGAAAAGTTCCTGGCCGTTTTTGATAAGGATGACGAGGTGCTGGTGTGTATCAACGCCGATCCGGATGCCCTGGCCAGCGCCATGGCAATCAAGCGATTGCTGCGCTACAAGGTCAAGAGTGTGACGGTTGGTCATCCCAATGAGATCACGCGCCTGAATAATGTAGCCATGGTCAAGCGACTGCGGATTCCTCTTCAGCGCCTTCATACACTCAAGCCTGAGCAGTACACGAAAAAGATCCTGGTTGATTCTCAGCCTCAGCATCTGCCCAGTTTTGAGAAGATAACCTTTGACGCGGTCATCGATCATCATCCAGTGGGTGGTGACTGGCAGGCCTCCTTTATTGATATCCGTCCGGATTACGGTGCCGCTTCCAGTATGCTGGTCGAGTATTTGCGGGCCGGATCGTTGAAGCCTTCCGTGACGTTGGCCACGGCCCTGTTTTATGCGATCAAGGTCGATACCCAGGATTTTGAGCATGAGTCTCTGCTTGCCGACGGGATCTCGTTTCGTTATCTTTTCAATATTGCCAATCGCAACCTGGTCCGCAAGTTTGAGCTCACGGACCTCAGGCGGACCGAGCTCAAGTATTTCATGGCCGGGCTCTCCGAACTTTCCTATTCCAAGCGTCGCTATTACACCCATATCGGACGGGTTCGCAGTCCTGATCTGCTGGTGATTATAGCTGATTTCCTCAACCACGTGGATGAGGTGGACTGGGTTTTTGTCTCGGGGATTTATAATGAAAAACTGGTGGTGATCTTCCGCTGTGACGGTTATCGCAAGAATGCCGGGAAACTGGCGGCGCGGATCTTCGGGGAGATGGGATCGGCCGGGGGGCACAAGGCTGCTGCCCGGGCCGAGGTGCCACTCAAAAATCTGGGGCTTGGGGACCAGGAGTTCAGCACCAAGACACTCATGCGGTTGGCCACCAGACATATGAAATAACAGCAGTTTTAATTTTTATTCTGCGGTGAATGATGCTCAAACCTTCCATACAAGCCATGATCCTGGCCGGTAGCCGGGTTGATGAACTGAACGTTCTGACCCATTATCGTCCCAAGTCAGCGGTTCCCTTTGGCGGCTTCTGCCGGGTGATTGATTTTGCCCTGAGCAATCTGATGCGCTCAGGCATTGAATTGATTGCCATTCTCAGCCAGTATCGCAGTTATTCCCTGATCAACCATATAGGCACCGGCGCCGCCTGGGACATGATCGGTCGTTATCGCGGTATTTCTATTCTCCCGCCCTTCAAGGATCGGGACCATGGTGACTGGTACCGGGGAACGGCCGATGCGGTCTACAAAAACCTTGATTTTGTCCAGTACCATGACCCGGAAGAGATCCTGGTTCTCTCCGGTGACCATATCTACCAGATGGATTATCGGGAGTTGATCAGTTACCATCGGGAAAAGGGTGCCGACCTGACCATGGCCGTGGTGGAGGTGCCTCCGGACAAGTCTCACCGGTTCGGTGTGGCGGCCATGGATAATGAGGATGGAGAACGGGGGGGGGCGTGTCCTGGGTTACTGGGAAAAACCCGGGGAGTACCGCTCGAACTGGGCCTCGATGACGATCATGTGTTTCCGGCCCCAGGTCCTGTATCAGGCTCTGGCTGCCAATCAGGCGTCCGAATCCTTTGAGTTTGGCCGGGACATCATCCCCATGCTGATGGCGAGAGGAGCACGGATTTATGGCTATAAACACCGGGGCTACTGGGGCTATACCCGTACCGTGGATGAGTATTGGCAGGCGAATATGGATCTGCTGGGAGATGCCCCGGCCATTGATATGGAGCAGTGGGGCTTGCGAACCAATCTTGAGCATCGGGCCATTCGTGACTCGCAGCCGACCCTGATCCGTGAGCAGGGGGCGGTTCGTAACAGTCTGCTCTATAATGGCTGCGTGATTGAGGGCGAGGTCAGCAATTCGATTCTCTTCCCCGGGGTGCATGTGGGTGCCGGGGCATTGGTGGAGAATTCTGTTCTCTTTTTTAATAATGTTGTAGAGCCGGGCTGTCTCCTGAACAAGGTGGTGGGCGATGTCAATACCAGGTACGGGGCCGGTTCGCTGGTTGGGGCTGCCCCTGGAGAGACGGCCGCGCCAGTGACCGTGGTCGGCTGGAATAATCAGGTGCCGCCCGGCAGCCGGATCGGGGCCGGGGCAACCATCTTCCCGCGAATTGGCGCTGAGTTCTGGCCGCAGGTTGTTGAAGCCGGGAGGACCCTGTCATGATCCGTCAACCTGAGACCCTGGTTCTGCTCCTGGCTGGAGGCGTTGGCAGTCGCCTCAATCTCCTGGTTGAGAGTCGGGCAAAACCTGCGGTGCCCTTTGGCGGGCTCTATCGGATTATTGATTTCAGCCTCAGTAATGTGATGAATTCCGGCCTGACCCGGGTCGGGGTCCTGACCCAGTACAAACCGCTGTCGTTGATGCGTCATATGGGTCTGGGCGAGGCCTGGGATCTGACCGGACGGAGCCGTGGGGTCAAGATTCTGCCTCCGCGCACCGGTTCCAAGGATTCTGACTGGTATAGGGGGACGGCTGATGCTGTCCGCCGTAACCTGGATTTTCTTGAGGCCAATCCAGCCGATGAGGTCCTGATTCTCTCGGGTGATCATATCTATCACATGGATTTTTATGCCATGCTTGAATATCACCGCTTCAAACGGGCCGATGTGACCGTGGCCATGATGGTGGTGCCCAGGAGTGAGATTCACCAGTTTGGAGCCGGAATCGTTGACCGCGACAATCGGATCATTGATTGGGAGGAAAAACCGGAACAGCCGCGCACCAATCTCGCCTCCATGGGAATCTATATTTTTGACCGCAACTATCTGCTGGAGACTCTGGCCCGCGACCGGGAAGAGGTGGATTTCGGTAGCCATATTCTGCCCTGGGCCATGGCCCATGATAATGTCTTTGCTTATCCTTTTTACGGGTTCTGGCGGGATGTGGGCACGATCCAGGCCTATTGGGAGGCCAATATGGAGTTGCTGCAACCCGGGACCTGTCTGAGTCCGGAAAAATGGGGTGTCCGGACCAATGTTGAAGCTGAAGGACGGGTGGCAGATCGGGCTCCTGCCCGGTACGGCCATGGGGCAGTGGTTCGAGGTTCAATGATTTCGGCTGGTTGTACCATCAAAGGCATGGTGGTGAATTCGGTCCTGGCCCCGGGGGTGGTGGTTGAGGAGGGGGCCGAGGTCCGTGATTCAATTCTTTTTGCCGACTGTGTGATTGAGAGTCGGGCGGTAGTTGATCTGGCCATTCTCGATAAACAGGTCAGGGTCGGCACCGGGGCCGTGGTCGGGTCTGGCGGGCGCGATGCACGGCCCTGTAAGCTTTATCCAACACATCTCTATACCGGTATAACCCTGGTGGGCAAGAACGGTGTGATTCCGGTAGGTCAGGTGGTGGGGCGTAATTGTGTCATTAGGGCCCAGACAGGCGCTGATGCGTATCCAGGTGCAGTCGTACCGGACGGAGAAACAGTCTGATTGACGGCACCAGGCCATGAAAATCATTGCCTTCTGGGACCGCTCAGGTATTATGGCGCCTGATTTATTTCAGTAGATTTGCCTTCGTAGCTCAGGGGATAGAGCACAGGATTCCTAATCCTGGAGTCGCGCGTTCGATTCGCGCCGAGGGCACCATGTAAAAAAGGCCTCAAGCCCAGTAATAAAGGGCTTGAGGCCTTTTTTTTATTTGATTCGTCCCTGTTTCAGGTTGCCCCCTTCGCCTTTCAAGCGGGTAGCTTTCAGCTGGCGGTTGGTTTATTTAATTTCTGTTGGTCGTTGGCAAACGTTTTTGAATCTTCTGCACGCCCCCCTGACGCCACCCTTTACCCCGGCCATGTTTTAACCTGAAACCCTTGTCGTGATCGCGATTGCCTGCTAAACAGAGCATTATGATCCTTAATCTCCCCAAACTGCCGATCGCTGAGATCCTGCCGGCACTGCTGACCACCTTGGCCGGTAATTCAGCCGCTGTCCTGGCGGCGGAACCCGGTTCAGGCAAAACCACCATTGTCCCTCTGGTCCTGCTGGACCAGCCTTGGCTGGCCGACCGCAAGATCATTATCCTCGAACCTCGCCGTCTGGCCGCCCGGGCCGCGGCGGCCCGGATGAGCGAACTGGTCGGCGAGCCGCTCGGCGGGACCATCGGCTACCGAGTCCGCTTTGACACCAGGGTCAGCCGTGCCACCCGAATCGAGGTGGTGACCGAAGGCATCCTGATCCGTATGCTCCAGAACGATCCGGAACTGGCCGAGGTCGGCCTGGTGATCTTCGATGAGTTTCACGAACGCAGCCTGCAGGGCGACCTGGCCCTGGCCCTCTGCCTCGATGGCCGCCAGTTGCGCGATGACCTCAAAATTCTGGTGATGTCGGCCACCATCGCCACTACCGAGATCTCGGCCCTGCTCGGCCAGGCCTCGGTGATCACCGGCCAGGGCCGCTGTTTTCCGGTTACTGTCGAATATCTGGGGCGAGCGAGCAGCGACTACCTCGTGCCCCTGGCCGCAAAAGGCATCGACAGGGCCCTGGCCAAGCAGTCGGGCGATATACTCGTCTTCCTGCCGGGCGGTGGCGAGATTCGGGCCGTGCAGGCCCTTTATGGCAAAAGGGAACACCTGACCTGTCTGCCGCTCTATGGCGATCTGCCCCTGGAACAGCAGAACCGGGTCTTCGCCAGGATTCCCGGCCGCCGCCTGATCCTCGCCACCCCGATTGCCGAGACCAGTCTCACCATCGAAGGCATCACCACCGTGGTCGATTGCGGCCAGGTCAAGACGCCGCGCTTTGATCCGACCAGCGGTCTGACTCGCCTGGAAACCATACCAATCTCCAAGGCCTCGGCCGAGCAGAGAACCGGCCGGGCCGGACGCCTCGGCCCTGGCCACTGCTACCGTCTGTGGACCAGAGCTGAGCACCACTCCCGTCCGGACTTCCTACCCCCGGAGATCATCAACGCCGATCTGGCCCCCCTCGTCCTGGAGCTGGCCCTTTGGGGGCTCAGCGATCCTGGGCAACTGGTCTGGCCCGACCCACCTCGCCCGGGCCCGATCAGCCAGGCTCGGCAACTCCTGATTGATCTTGCCGCCTTGGACCAGCAAGGGGCCATCACCCCCCTGGGGCGAAAAATGGCGGGCTTCCCACTCCATCCCCGCCTGGCCTTGATGCTGATCCAGGGTAAAAAACAGGGGTTAGGCAAAACGGCCTGCCGTCTTGCAGCACTCCTCAATAACCGCGATCCCTTGCCACCGGAGGCCGGGCGGCAGAGCGTCGATATCGAAGAGCGGCTGCAGCTCCTGGCCATCCTGGAACGCGATGGGGCAAGCTCGGTCCGGGCCAAGGGTGGGGAGCCGGGCGCCTGTCGCCAGATTTTGCGGGAAGCGGAACAGTACCAGAGACTCCTTGGAAAAACGGCAGAGGAAACGGAGGGACTCAACGAAATCGGTAACCTGCTGGCCAGCGCCTACCCGGACCGGATCGCCCATAAGAAGTCGGGCAGCGGCCAACACCTGCTCGCCTCCGGGCGCGGGGCGCTCCTGCCACCCGGCGATCATCTGGCCGGCGCCGAACTGCTGGTCGCCGCCAAACTCGACGGCGGCAAAAAACAGGGTCGGATCTTTCTGGCCGCGCCGCTGACTCTGGCCGATCTGCGCCGGGGTCATTCGCAGCTGCTCGAGATCAGAAAAACGGTGCGCTGGGACGCGGAACAGGGACGGGTTACGGCGCTGACGGAAGAGTGTCTTGGCAGTCTGGTTCTCTCCCATAGGAAATGGACTGGGGCCAGCCCGGAGCAGATCGGGCAATGTCTGCTGGCTGGGATCAGGCAGGCCGGAATCATCTGCCTGCCCTGGCAGAAGAGCAGCCGGGAGCTCCAGGCGCGGATCCAGACGGCCCATCTCTGGCAGCCCGAGAACTGGCCTGATCTGGCCGACGAAACCCTCGGGCAAGATCTCGCCTGGCTGGAGCCGTACCTGAACGGAGTCAGGTCCCTCAATGACCTGAATAAACTCGATCTCGTTAAGATCCTGTGGGCCCGCTTGTCCTGGTCGGAGCAGCAGGAGCTGGAGCGTCTCGCCCCCACCCATCTTGCCGTGCCGAGCGGTTCCCGGATCAAACTCCACTACCACCCCGGAGAGACGCCGATCCTGCCGGTCCGGATCCAGGAAATGTTTGGCTGCGCGGAGACCCCGACCGTGGCCGGCGGCAAACTGCCGGTCCTCATCCATCTCCTTTCCCCGGCCCAGCGGCCGATCCAGATCACCTCGGACCTTGCCGCCTTCTGGCGCTCGACCTACCGGGAAGTTAAAAAAGAACTGGCCGGTCGTTACCTCAAACATTACTGGCCGGATAATCCGCAGGAGGCCGAGGCCACCAGCCGGGTGAAGCGGCGGAAGGAATAAAAGCCATAGCTCGCCAGGCTTATCCTGAATTGTTTTCTTGGAGAGAGAAATAAGGTCAAATCTTTGCTTGACCCATGTTGGTTGCTAATGAGTCAAGTATGACTTGATCTCCTTTTGACGACATAAAATCACGAGGTGAGGTTATGGAATCAGTATCAGCGAGTTGCTCAGCAAGCATATCAGAATTAAAGAAAAATCCCTCCGCTCTCATCGAGCAATCAGGCGGGCAACCTCTCACCATCCTGAATTGCAACAGGCCTACCACCTATTTAGTGTCTGTCCATAAATGAGCAATTTTGGTCAAGATCAAGGCATGCGAAAAAAATAAGCGCAGGCATATGTTTGATATTCCGAGCATTATTTTTTGAGCATAACGCCGATATTGGGCAAAAGGGCCATTTATGGACGGGCACTA